>ERZ506887.1376-NODE-1376-length-12972-cov-4.118758_pt1 | contig 12972 bp, 8 predicted proteins | sample MGYA00512905_ERZ506887 | MGnify/ENA metagenome assembly ERZ506887 | reverse complement strand
CAATATGCCAAATATGACGAAACAAGAAATTATTGACGCTATTCCAGATAATTGGAAATATACAGAGCATAATGGTTTTGTTCATATAAAGAATGAAGCAGGAAAAATACGTATTAGAATTGACCCACCAGATAAAGTGACACAATATCCACACGTTCATGTGTATGATAACGATGGAAATTTGTTAGATAGTTTGGGAAATATTGTAGATAGAAAAAGTCCTGATGGACATATACCGTATAAAAATTAGGAGAGAACACGATGATACAAGAATTATTAAAGGAAATCGAAGATAGCTATTATTGGGATGCAAGAGTTAAGTCATTAGATTGCAATTATTTTGGAGATGAAGTAAAGGTAGTATTTGAGGATGATGAAAAGGATATAACATATCATTTTACAGAGTGTTATAAAGTGAAAATTGAGCATGCAGTTGAATGTCCTAAGGACAGAGCCTCGAAAGAACTTACTCTCTCTCAGATTCCGTATTTTATGCAGGATGTAGAATTAAAAGAGATAGAATTATGTCAAAAAAAATATATGGAATTTAAAATAAATATGCATCCTATTGAACTGTTAATAGTTTGCAAAAAATTTAATATTTATTAGGGTTATACTTTCGGACTCCCAACAACCTATAGCTCTTGTACGTCTATTAATTAACCCTCATGGCTGTTGCCAAGCAATTAAGAATTATAGATGTAATAAATTTGTTTAATGAATTAGGATGGAGGTATATTCTATTGGAAGTAAGTATAAATCTTTTTCTAAAAAAATGGCAGCACGGTTAAAAATATCTGGAAGTTCCAACAGTGTTGGCAATTTGTTACAAAATATAAAAATATGCACAATAGATGAAATGCCAGAAAGGTAAAAAATGCACAAAAAAGGTTAGAAAAGAAATGATAATATGTTAAAAATTACAATGAGTTAAAAAAAAAGAAAAAATAATTTAAAATAATTTAAAAATTATAAAATTCGTATTGTAAAAGTGTGGATAATTATGGTAAACTTATAACGCTTTGTAAAAAAGAGGAAATAAATAATTAACATCCGTGAGGAGGAAAGGAAAAGAAATGAAGAGTATTAAAAGTAAAGTGCTGGTTTCTCTTTTGGCATTTGCTTTAGCAGTAACTTCCGTAGCTGCTCCTTCTGTGTCAGCAGAAGCGGCAAGCTCAAAAAAGGCTGTAAAGTCAGTTACTCTGAAAGTAAATAATAAGAAAGTAAACAGCAAAACAACAACTTTACAAGTTGGAAAGACATTAACTGTAAAAACTACAGTTAGTCCAAGTTCAGCTAAGAAATCAATTTCTTACAAAACAAGTAACAAGAAAATTGCAACAGTATCCAGTAAAGGTAAGGTAAAAGCCGTAAAAGCTGGAACAGCTAAAATTACAGTTACCGTAAAAGGTAAAAATAATAAGAAAAAAAGTGTTTGGTTTAAAGTAAAGGTTACTAAGAAAGCAACCCCTACAAAAGTGCCTACAAAGGCGCCAACAGCTACACCGGCACCTCAGGAAGTTGCAGTAACAAAGGTTACTTTAACAGCATCTGCTACAACAGTTGCAGCAGGACAGACAGCACAGGTATATGCAGAAATTCAACCAACGAATGCAACAAACAAGTCATTAACTTATACATCAAGTGATGAAAGTGTTGCTACGATTACTAATACAGGTATCGTAACCGCATTAAAGGATGGAGAAACAACAATTACTGCAAAAGCAGCAAATGGTGTAACCGGAACCCTTAAGATTACTGTAAAAACAGTGGCTCCTACAAGCATGAGCTTAAATGTAAGTACCCTTGACTTAACAGTTGGAGGTACCAGTGTACTTAGTACAGTATTTGTACCAGCTAATACTACGGAAAGAAATGTAACATGGAGTTCCGATAAGGAAAGCGTTGCAAAAGTAGACAGCAATGGTACTGTTACAGCAATAGGTGAAGGTACAGCAGTGATCACAGCTACCTCAGAAAATGGTTTGACCGCTACATGTACTGTAACTGTGAAAGCAAAGACAAACGATAACACAAATGGTGTGACCATCAGTGTTGCTAACAGCTTAAAAGATTATGAAAACACTGTATTTACAGGAAATAATGCAGATGTTAAAGTTCGTGTGTACAAGGATGGAAAGCCAGTTGGTAATACAGATGTTACTTTAAAAATGGAACATAAGTCAGCAGATGATTTCTGGTATATCAGCAATAATCAGAGCAAAACATCTACTGTAAAGACGGATTCTCAGGGTATCGCAAGCTTTACTATTTCATTAATGCAAGGTTATGACTATGATGCAACAGATGGTGTTATGGGTGGATACCTTTTAACAGCAACAGCAACAGGTGCAAGTACAACAGCACAGGCACCATTAACATTTGCAAGATTTACAGTAGGCAGTGCGAAAGGAAAAGCTGCAACAGCAGATTATTCTTTCTCTAATATTACTGTAGACGGCTTTCTTACAGATTTAGTTCAGGGTAAGAATGCCAGTGAAAAAGGTATTTCTGATACAAAGACGATCGAACGTAAGATGATCAATGTAAAAGAAGATGAAAATGAACTGATCGGTACTTCTGAATACGTAGTCAGCCAGCAGGTAAGCAAGGAAGGAACTACAGATCATGCAGTAACTTTCGACGCAGCACCATTGATTCAGTATCCGGAAGTTATCACAGGAACAGATGATAATGATTATAAGAAAGCAGTAAACTTTGAATGCACAGGATACTCTGTATATGATACATCGAAATTTACATATATTACAGAGGTTCCAACAAACTTAAATTATGCAACATTAAACTTCAAGAGTGCTATTATTTCTAAAAATACAGCATTAAAGATTGAAGTATACAAAGACTATGATGCAGATACAAATGAGCCAATTGGTTCTGCTATCAAAACATATGCTATTAAGGGTGAACATGTAGAAGAAAACTTTGGATTCCAGATTCCAATTCAGGAATTGGCTAAAATCAGCGGTGTAGAAGACTACATCTGCATTAAGGTATATGTTCAGTCACAGGGACAGGTTGATGTTGACAAGGCAATCGGATTTAATTTGGTAAACATCACAGGTAACTATGTTGGTACATCTAAGTACAAGAATGTATCTGAAATTTATGAAGATGCAAGCATTGAGTGGAAACAGGTGCAGGTTGGTGAAGTTGGGTCTGATCCATATCTTTATGCAAACTACCAGAGTAAAGTTACTATGACTGCTGACGAGGCACAGGCTTATGGTATTCCGGTAAAAAATTCAGGAGATACTTATTACAATGCTACTGTAGAATATAAGATTCCTACTTATCCACATATTGGTAATGCATATGTGACAGTCACAAAACCAAATTCTGCACAGGATGTTACTTATTTCATGATTCCTACAGAAACCGTGAATAATGAAAATAAATTAATCTCTTCTGACAGAGTTCAGGCATTCCGTGTAACACCAGAAGAAGCAATGAACTATGTAGGAACTGTAACAACTACAAACAGCACAGTTACTGTAAATTCTGAAAAATCAGGTATTACAGAAGTATATGGTTTCTTGAATGTTCCGGAATTAGATTACTTAACATTAGAAGAAAGAAGATTGTTTGCTTATGTAGACTGGGCACCAATCCCGGAAGAAGAAATAAGAGACATTACTGATTTTTATGCATTAGTAGGTCAGACTATTACGGTAGATGTTTTAGTAACAGATAATAATGGTAATGCACAGTCTGATAAAGAAGTAGAGTTCTACCTTGCAGAGGGTAAGGAAGACGAAGAAAAACTTACTAGAGCCAACCTTAGTTCCGGTGTTACTATTACAAATGATTCAACTAAGTTTGATGAAACACAATCAACTGTTAAGACAGATAAAAATGGTATTGCACATATTACATTCAGAAGTGATTCCTACTTAAATGGTATCATTGAGAGAGAATTATCCGCAAAATGTAAGGGATTTAATGTAACTATGTCTGTAGATGGAACAGTAACGGAATATGCCAAATTATATTGGATTGCGCCAGGACTTTCCTTTACAGATCAGACAGAGGTAACTTCAGAAGAAACAAAAGATGGCGTCAATCAGCCAGGAGTAAAGAAAATCTCTTATGAATTGTCAAATACAGATGCAGGTCAGACACAAACACAGGAAAAGAAGATTGATTCTACATGGCTGATCGGATATCAGGTAGTAGGTCTTGTAGAAGGCTCTATTTATCCAAATGCGAAAACAGCAGCAGCGGCAGGATTCTCAAATGTAATTATTTCTGGTATTGGAGCAGATGTGACATTGAATGGTTCTGGCTCAAATTCAGTATTAGGAACAGCTTTGGAAATAGATAAGCAGAATACAACAATTAAGATTACATCTGAAAAGACAGGTGTTGATATAATCAAAGGCTCTGTTTCTAAGGACAGCATTGATGAAGAAGCAATCGTATACTTTACTATTTTAGATGATTTTGGAAATGTGAAATATACTACTAAGAATGTAGGTAAAGGTGCAACAAGTGCACAGGTCGGATTAAATATTCCGATTAAATGGGTTCCGGTAGATATGGATTATGAAATTGTCACACCATCTGGAGATACATTTGCAGTAGATGATAAATTAGCAGGTAAAAACGAAACAGTTTATGTTAAGGTTAGCGACAGCAGAGGTAACCTGTTAGATGATTATGAAGTAACATACTCTATTAAGTGTACAGAAAATGGTGTTACAACAGATATTATTAAAGAAACAAAAGTAAATTCTAAGAATGGTTTGGTACCTATCACATATGTTATACCTGATAGACAATGTGCTTATGAGATTACAGCAACTGTGGAAGGTAATGAAACAAAGACGAAGACTATCAATTATGTAGAAAGAGCAGAATCTACCGCAGATTTCGGTATGAAAACTGCAGAAATTAATGAAGCTACATCGACAATTACAGTTACATTATCTGACAGAGTAAATATTGCAACTTTGGATAAAACTATGTTTACAGTAATAGATGATACGGATAAGGCATATACAGTAAGCAGTGTAGCAGCAACTGAAAATGACCAGCAGTTAGTAATTACTTTAGGTAATACAATTAACAGTGCTGCTAAGTATGTAAATGTAACATATAACGAAGTGACAGAAAATATTGATAAGCACAGAATGGCACGTCGTTTAGTATCTAATTCTCAGTCTGCTATTACTATGAAAGACGGATTTACTGTTACAGCATATACTAGTGCAATTCCTGAAATTGAATATGCAAATGGTAAAGTAAAAGCTACTAAGGCAACACTTCCAGCAGGTGCTTATGTTATCTTTACTTATAACACGACTGTAGTTAAGAGTGTTATGGTTAGAGCGGATGGTACAGCTACAGATACTGATGCAGCAAATGCAAAAGATGTTGTAGCCTATACAGGTACATCAGCTAGTAATGCGACTATAAATGCCCCAGTGGAAGAAGAAGTTGTAGAGGAAGTAATTGAGACAACGGAAGACGATACTGTAGCTGAAGCAATCGAAGAATAATTATACTGAGATATAGCAATAAAAAATTATAGCCCTGCAAGGGGAGAGAACATCCGCTTTGGTTTTTAACTAGAGCGGGTGTTTTTGCTTACGTTATTGTGTGGTAACTAAGTAATGATAATAAATAATAGCTCCTCCTTATAGTGACAGTTTTATTATTTCATCTGTCTACTATAAGGGGAGCATATCAATTGTATATCCCGGCTATTACTTTATTAATTCTTAATATGGTCTGGTATAAGAACTATCGTAATTTGCACCAAAATTATTGTCCCAATAAGTCTGACCATTTACTTGATAATATAAGCAGTAATGGAAAGAATCTCTTTTAGCAGGATCTAAATTTAAGGTAACCGCCCATATTTCAGAATTTGTTTCTGAAATAGGTGCATCGTAATCTAAGTCAACGTCTGTCCAAGTTGCCCAGTTATCTTCTGTGTATCTTACCTTTACTATTTTGTTATATGAAAGATTTTTTACAGCAGCCTGTATTCTATAGTATTCAGAACTTTGGTAAGTCAGGCGCATTGATTTAATATTTGCCGCTCCTACATATTCACGAAATTTATAATTGCTGCCATTATTGTTATCCCAGTAAGTATGACCGTCTCCTACATATTTGATAGCAAACTGGTTTAATCCGTAGCCGCTAACAGTGGCTTTCCAGATTTCGGTGTTATCATCTGTTTTAGTAAAAAAGGTTGCTTCTTCATCCAGCCATTTGCCCAGATAAGTATCTTCATAGTGAACAGATACAGCCTTAGTTGCTGCACTTCCGGCTTCCACCTGAATATAAATGTCAAATCTTGAGTTACCATATCTAGTTATCATAAGTTCCGTAGAATGAAATTTTACAGGGTTACTAGAAGCCTTAGCAGTAATTCCGTTGCTTAACATAGGAAGTACTCCGAAAAGCATGGCAAAAACCATAATAATGGCTGATAATTTTTTGAAAGTTTTCGTTATCCTCATTATTTTTCTCCTTTTAATTAATTTTAATATTTGTAGTTATGTAAGTACTTACAAAGAAAAACAATACTATAAAGAAAAAATGGAGTCAATAGCGAAAAATGTCGAATAAATGATAACTCAAGAAAAAAGCAGAATAATGTATTATTATGTAGAATAGTGTCAGTTACCGGAGTTGCAATTACAAAATAATCGCACACTCCGGTTTCTAGTTTAATAATAGAATTTCCTTAATAAAGATTAGTATGAGTTAGAAAAATAGAAATCATAGTTGGCACCAAAATTATTGTCCCAATAAGTCTGACCATTTACTTCGTAACATAAGCAGTAGTGGAAAGAAGCTCTTTTATCAGAATCTAAATTCAAAGTAACATTCCAAATTTCCGAATTTGTTCCTGCAATGGCTGAATCATAATTCAAGTTAACATCATGCCAGGTTGCCCAGTTATCCTCTGTGTATCTTACCTTGACTATTTTGTTATATGCAAGATTTTTTACAGCAGCTTGAATGGTATAGTTCTGAGCACTCTGATATTTCAGGCGCATTGCCTTAATATTTGCTTCTCCCAGGCAATAAGCAGAGGTATAATTGTTTCCGTTGTTATTATCCCAGTAAATTTTTCCGTCGCCCTCATATCTGATGGCATATTCGCCGCCTAATCCATTGCCGCCAAAAGAAGCTTTCCAAATCTCAGTGTTATCATCGAGTTTTGTAACAAATGCTGCTGCTGCATCTAGCCATACATCGTTATAAGATTTATAGTGAACATCTACTTTTTTAGTTGCTGCACTTCTGGCATCTACTTGAATGTAGATATCATGACTTGTATAAGAATATCTGCCATACATGTGGTCTGCGGAATACAGTTTTACAGGGTTACTAGAAGCTTTAGCAGTAATTCCGTTGTTTAACATAGGAAGTACTCCGAAAAGCATGGCAAAAACCATAATAATGGCTGGTAATTTTTTGAAGGTTTTCATTATCCTCATTATTTTTTCTCCTTTTCATTGAGTTTATAGTGTTGTAAGCGCTCACCAAAAAACAATACTATAAATAAAAAATAAAGTCAATAGAGAAAAATATAGAATAAATAATATATAATAAATAATTAAAAGAATAATGTGTTATTATAAATGAAAATGTCGTTTAGAAAAGGAGCTTTGCACTATAGCAAAGCTCCCTGTTACTTAAAAATTATATTTCTATGCTTATGTAGTGCAGTCAGCAAAATACATCCCAAAATACCACAGGAAATCACTTCTCCGGCACCTACCGTCAGCATCATAAAAGGTATAGAGTCATCCGTCATACCATAACCAAACCGTAAAATTAATGGAATAAATAATGTATTGGCAATAATAGGTGGAACACATACAGCATATTTATATTTTCTTATTTTATATGAAATAAAGGCAGCCAGCAGTGTAGTCAGGCTTCCGAATACAATGTCGATCAAGCAGGCACCTGTCAGCAGATTACTGATAAGACATCCAAGAAACAGGCCAGGGATGGCGGCAGGTGTAAATAGAGGTAGAATGGTCAGGGCTTCGGAAAACCGGACCTGAATAACTCCACTGCTGATTCCAAGAGCAGCCGCAAGAAAAGTTAAAATAACATAAAGAGCTGCAATAATGGCAGCTTGAGTAGTAAATAGTACGTTTTTGTTTTTCATAGAAATCTCCTTTAGTTTTGTTTTAGGTGAGGAAGGTCTCGAACTCACCGATCAATAGGTTAAAAAGCTTGAATTTATGAATTTTCAAGCTATATTAGTATAACATGGGAAAGGGAAAAGTCAAGGGCATGACGCAAGTTTTGGGATAAGTAGATAAAGACAGATGGAGATAGAGAAAAGAGAAAGTTCAAAAAATTCCTAATAGTTATCACTCTAAAGTTTATTTCAAACATATAGATTTCTACAAGGTATGCAGAGGGTAAAAAGAATAATAGCATAATATTGTTTGTGAGAAAATTACATCTAAGGTTACATGAAGAAAAAATAAAAATACAGCAGATAAAATTCCAATATTTACTCGATATCTACAAAGTGGTTTGCTAAGTTAGTGTTGGGGTTAAATTTTTGAAATTATCTTTTGAATGATTGAAATAGTCTATGACAATGGACTTATATTCTCATGTATTGGGAGAGGAAACAGCACAAGAAATGTTTTTACTGGAAAATGTATTTTAGAGTGTTGACAATTATATGTGACAAAGGCTATAATGTTCTTAGATAAAAGGTGCTACCGAATATACGGCTAGCCTACAATGTGATTAATTATGAAAATAACCGCTTAGTTTGCAGACTGGGGCGGTTATTTTTCATGTGTTTTATCTTTCCCAAGTGTATAACCAAGTCCAAAAGCTGTCAGCACAAGACTGAAAACAGCAATCAGACCATCAATAGTCAACATTGGCAACACCCTCTTTCGTACAAATTTCCACAAAATAATATGTAGATATCTATATAAACAGAGGGTCACATAAAACCCTCTGGAAGAGGGCTAACCGCATACCCCATATTGGCAGCACTATAGCAGAATAAAGTAACAGATACAATAAAATATATAAAAATAAATACAAAAGATTGTAATAAAAAAATGAAATCAAAGAAAAACTGATGTATAATAATCAGCTTAAGATACTTGTAAAATATTTGGATGAACATGAATTGTTGGAAAAATGTTTTGATTTATCAACCAGAGACATAGATATGTATTTTGAAACACTAATAAACGTGAAAATAGGTTCTCCAGGTGCTTTAAATGTACATATTGCAGCATTATCAAGTAGAGTACAATAAAGATATGGCTTTATTTGAATTTTTATATGGAGCAGTTGGTATGCAACCAAAATCAAGTACCATTTCAGAGGCATTAAAAAAATTGCATAAAACCATTGGCGCAACAGAGATGTTAAAAACATACAAATCTGGGACAAAGAATGTTTCACAGTATCCAGTGGAAAGTTATAAAATTTGAAGGCTAATATTGATATAAAGTCGCATAACATAAATAGTGGAATTGTAAATTCAGCATATTATCCATTTTTGTAGTTCATGAAGTTATAGGGGGTATTGGTCTATTGAAATAATAACTATAAGAATTCGGTTAGAAAGTCCATGACTCAAAAATTGACTCAAGTCAGATTAAAATAAAAGAAAAAGCGTTTGTTCATGGGAAAGGGAAAAGTCAAGGACATGATTCAGGTACTGGATAAACAAATGCAGCCAAAAGGGATATGTATTCTCATGTGTTGTTAGAAGAAGCGGTGTATGAAATTATTTTGTAAAAAAAAGATGTATATGGAAAAAATTGTATAAAATAAATAATTATGATATAATTAGAATTGAAAAAAGTAAACAGATTATAACAAAAAGGAGAAAAAAGATGCGTAACAAGAAAATGAAAAGAAAGTTCTTCTCGCTTGTGCTTGTAGCGGCACTGATGGCAAATGCCATTTCTGGAAACAGCGTTGCTATTACGGCAAAAGCTGAAAAGAATAAAAGTGTAGAAAGTATACAAATGGATCATTCGGTAATGACGGAAACTGTTGAAGCGGAAGGCACTTCCATAGTGGATGAACAGGATACCTCCAACTATATTTATTTAAATGAGGAGGGCTTGTATCAGGATTTGAATGACCGGAAACATGCCACTGGTTTAGAAGACCCGAAAAGGGATGTGGAAGAGGAAAGGCATGGCACAGAAAGTCAAGAGGAGAGCGGCATAAAGGCACAAAGTGCGGATAACTTGCCATCAGCAGTAGATAACTCGGATACAAAATATTTTCCGGTGATAGGTAATCAGGGTGGAATAGGAAGTTGTGGATATTGGGCAGAATACTATTACAATTTGTCTTATGAATATAATAGACTACATAACACTCAAATTAGTGATGCCACAACCTTTTCTCCCAAATGGTACTATGTGAATCATTGTTATTTATGGGGAGAAAGTTATGCAGGAACTTGTGGCATGACTATTGATAGATGCCCTATTACTAATTTTTCAAGAAGTACAGAAGATGGAGCAGATTTTCCAGCAGATTGTGAGGAAGACTGGGTAAAGGCAAATAGTGTATCTTATGATCAATCATCTTTAGAATCAGTAGAAGAATATAAAATGGCTATAGCAGAAGGTCATACACTAAACATGACAACATGTGCATACTGGTGGTCCTATAAAAATATCGAAGGCTCTTTATGTTCAGCGAATAAAGCTTATGATGGGGAACAATGTATTGTGGCGTGCATAGGCAGAAAAGGAAGCAATCAGGGATTTCATGCAGTCACTATCGTGGGCTATGACGATAATATCGGTGTAGATTTAAATGGAAATGGCGTATTAGAGGAAGGTGAAAAAGGAGCATTTAAAATAGCAAATTCATGGGGCGACAGCTGGGGTAATGACGGTTTTATATGGATATCCTATGATGCATTTAATAACACATCTGATTTTCTGCAAACAAAAGATGGTTATATAAGAGAGCCGGCAGATACAGGTATAGCTGCAATGGCATATAGTATCATAAAAGAACAAGAAGAACCAGATTGTTATCTGGCTGCTTCTGTATCAGCTTTAAAACGTTCTGTAGATATCATGTCTTATAGTCAGAAAAACTCTGATGCATATTCTTATGTCTATTGCTTCACTCCTGCTACAAATATGAATTATGCAGGAAAAACAGGGGAATACTCAGATGCGACAATAGTAATTCCATGTCCGAAGGCTTCTGATATGAAAAATGTAAATATATGGGGGAATACAGAAGATGGTAATACGGTAAAAAGCCTGAAATATGTAGATAATATAAATAAAAAAGCATATGAATTACTTGATGCCCCACAGAAACTGACCTCATCGGAGAAAGCATATGCATATAGCACCAAAAAGGAAGTACCATATTTTGCAGAATTTAACGTAAGTGCATCCAATGGAATTATCTCAGGAAATATAAAGGCAACAGATACCGCAGGTGGAATGAGTTATCAGGTAAGTTGTGAATGTGAAGAAAACGGTGTAACGAAAGAAGCAACAGTGGACGAAAATGGAAACTTTACTTTAACACCACAATATTATGGAACATACAGAATCAAGGCAACAGCTACAGATAAGAATGGAGTTACAGCTGCTAAGACAAAATTATTGAAAGTGGAATTGCAGACAGTTAGTTTGAAAACATCTGTTGCGTCACCAGTTACACATTTGCAGGCAGGCAATATGACATTAACAGCAGATGCAGCAAAAACAGATGCGAACTATCAATATCGTTTTGGGGATATCTTTAATGGAAAAGAAACAGTGTTATCTAATTATCAGAACTCTAATTCTTTTGAGTTAAAGGATACAAGCTATTTCACTTCAAATTCAGTGGGAACACATACTTTATTTGTAGATGTGAAAAATATAAATACAGGAGAGGTGGTAAGGGAGACCATAGAAAACTTTCAGATAACGGAAGGAAAAGCGGTAATTTCCTTTCAAACGTCTAAAGAGTCACCGGCCTCTATTACAGATAACATTACCTTAAGAGTAACATTAGATGAAAATGCAGAAGAAAAATATGCTTTCCGCTATGGAACCATATTTAATGGAAAAGAAACCTATATTGGTTATGATACAGAAAAATACACCAGTGAAACTTCAAAGTATATTTCATTCTATTCTGTTTTGGGTGCAGATGATTACAAAGCAGCCATTGGTACACATACCTTTTTTGTAGATGTAAAGGAAATTGCTACAGGTAAAGTTACTAGAACAACCATTGATAACTATCAAGTGGAGGGAATGCAGATTTCCAGCTTTACAGCAGATAAAGAAGGAACAATTTCTCTGGGTGACAGTGTAAATTTCAATGCTGTCATAAAAAATGGTGCAAGTAATTATAATGGCCCGTGGGGTGATTACTATGTGATCAAGGATGGGGTAACAAAAAAATTGAATCCTCCTACGTACCATGTTACAAGTTACACATGGACACCAGAAGAGGCAGGAAAATATACAATTAAATTTGTGGCAACCGATTATTTTGGCCAGGAAGTTACAGCCACGAAAGACTATACCGTGGAGGACACGAAAATAGTCATATATTATAATAATGATTCTTGGAGTTCGGCATATATCCACTATAAAACAGACAATGGCTCATGGACAACCGTACCGGGTGTGGAGATGGAAGCCGTAAGTGAAATAAGTGGATACAAGTGGAAATATGTAATTGATGCAGGAGATGCAAAGGGAGCAACGGTATGTTTTAATAATGGCAGCGGTTCATGGGATAGCAGGAATGGTTCCAATTATTATGTAACTGTAGGAAAAGCCGGAATTAAAAATGGTAATGTAGCAGACTTGAAAAATGAACCAACAGTTACACCTGCTATGACACCGACAGCAACACCAACCATGGCACCAACGGCAACGCCAACACCAATTTTCGAAATAGTAAGTATTGATACAAGTTTCAAATCACCACAGACGGTGGGAA
>ERZ506887.1372-NODE-1372-length-13002-cov-4.761721_pt1 | contig 13002 bp, 10 predicted proteins | sample MGYA00512905_ERZ506887 | MGnify/ENA metagenome assembly ERZ506887 | reverse complement strand
GCGTAAAAGGCGTGGTTCAGATAACGCATGGAATGGCTGAGCACTCTAACCGCTACGGAAGATTTGCCGTTGAGCTTTGTAAAAACGGTTATGCCGTATTTATATGCGACCTTTTGGGGCACGGCAATTCCGTCAGCGACGACAGCGAGCTTGGCTACTTCGGTGAAAACGGCGTTGAAAGCCTTGTTGACGATATGAAGCAATTAAACGACATAGCAAGACGCGAATATCCGGGACTCCCTGTGTACCTTTTCGGACACAGCATGGGTTCGTTCCTCTCACGCGCATATACTGCAAAATATCCCGACACCATAGACGGTACGATATGGTGCGGAACAAGCGGTGCCAACCCTGCCGCAGGTCTTGGTATAGCCTTGGCAAGAGCAATTGAAAAGCGCAGCGGCGACCATCATCGTTCGGACTTTCTCAATTCGCTCGCCTTCGGAAAATACAACAAGCGCACCGAAAACGAAACACCATTCGACTGGCTTTCGAAGGACAAGGAAGAGGTTAAAAAATACATAGACGACGACTACTGCGGCTTTGTCTTTACCGCAAACGGCTTTGAAACTCTGTTTTCGCTTTTGAAGCAAATCTCGGGCAAGGACTGGTACCGCGCGGTTCCGAATGATAAGCCGATATTTTTAATTGCCGGCGAAAACGACCCTGTCGGCGAATACGGCAAGGGTGTAAACGAGGTATTCATGACATTGAAAAAGACCGGGCATAGTTCGGTCGAAATGAAGCTTTACCCCGGCGACAGACATGAGCTGCTTAACGAAATCGACCGTGACGCCGTAACCAAAGACATCACAGATTGGCTTAACGGGCAGACAAAAAGCTCGCACGTTGAAAATGCCGCCGAGGCCGTTTCCGAAAAGTAAGACGCACTTGTCATTTTAGACAAACGGCATTACTTTATTTTGTGATACTTGTTGATGTATCCAATTTTAAAATTCCGCGGTTTTTGGTATTGATTTTTTCTGTCGTAAAAAGTAAAATTACAGTATAGTTTTTGTGCTGACGGAGGTATAAGAATGCTTTTTATCAAAAGCCTTTACGGAAATGATTTGATGAATTCGCAAATACTCTGCCGTTGTGCAAAATTATACCGCAGCAAAATAGGTGCGGCAAAAATGAAAAAACGCAATAGTTGCGAAAAAATGTATTATTAAAGAACGGCGTAGTATAAAACTACGCCGCTTTATATTTTACCGGAGGAACAAAAGATGAAAAAAGTTGCAATAATCATGGGCTCTGACAGCGATCTGCCCACAGCCGAAAAAGCGGCAACCGAGCTTAAAAAGCTCGAAATACCCTTTGAGGTTCACGTGATGTCGGCACACCGCACACCGGACGAGGCGTCGGCCTTTTCAAAGAACGCCGAGGAAAACGGATTCGGAGTTATAATTTCAATAGCCGGTATGGCGGCTCATCTCGGCGGAGTGCTTGCCGCCAACACCGTTTTACCGGTAATAGGCGTTCCGGTGGGTTCGTCATTCGGCGGACTCGACGCACTTTTGGCCACGGTACAGATGCCGTCCGGCATTCCCGTAGCCACGGTGGCTTTGGGCGGAGGCAAAAACGCCGCAATTCTCGCGGCTCAAATGCTTGCTCTCTCCGACGACTCTCTTCGGGAGAAGCTGCGCAGCATGAGAAAAGAAATGGCCGAAGCGGTTCGTGAAAAAGATGATATAATTTCAAATCAATTTAAAAACTAAAACAGAAGGAGATATACAAATTATGAAAAAGCTTGAACAGCTCTATGAAGGTAAGGCAAAAAAGGTTTTTGCAACGGATGAGGACGGCGTTGTAATAGTTGATTATAAAGACGACGCAACCGCTTTTAACGGCGAGAAAAAAGGCACCATAATGGGTAAGGGCGTAGTTAACAACAAAATGTCAAACTATGTATTCGGTCTGCTCGAAAAGGACGGAGTTCCCACTCATTTTATAAAAGAGCTCAGCGACCGCGAAACCGCCGTTAAAAAGGTTTCAATAGTTCCGCTTGAGGTAATAGTAAGAAATGTGGCCGCAGGCAGCTTTTCAAAGAGAATGGGCGTTCCCGAGGGAAAAGAGCTCCTCTGCCCCATTCTTGAATTCAGCTACAAAAACGATGAGCTCGGCGATCCGTTTATCAACGACGATTATGCGCTCGCACTCGGACTTGCGACTCAGGACGAAATCGACACAATAAAGAATTACACAAGAAAAGTAAACGAGTGCCTCAAAAAGTATTTCCTCTCTGCCGGAATGAAGCTTATTGACTTTAAAATCGAATTCGGCAGACTTCCCGACGGCACAATAATCCTTGCCGACGAAATATCGCCCGACACTTGCCGTCTTTGGGATGTCAAGACAAACGAGAAGCTCGATAAGGACCGCTTCCGCCGCGATCTCGGCAATGTGGAAGAAGCTTACAACGAAGTATTCCGTCGTCTCGGACTTAAAGACTAAGCAGTTTACAAAAGCAATTTACGAGGTATTATATGTTTGACAGTATTCATGAGGAGTGCGGCGTTTTCGGTATATACTCCGAAGAGACCGCAGACGTGGCGTCCGCGGCATATTATGCGCTCTTTGCACTTCAACACCGCGGTCAGGAGAGCTGCGGAATAGCGGTAAATGACGACGGCGTTATTAACTGCTACAAGGATGCGGGGCTTGTAAATGACGTGTTCAGCCGTGAAAAACTTGCTTCGCTCGGTATGGGGCAAATGGCTGTCGGTCACGTCCGCTACGGCACCACGGGAGGCGGCTCACGAGAGAACGCGCAGCCGATGGTAGTAAACCACATAAAGGGCAGCATGGCTCTCGCTCACAACGGCAATCTTACAAACGCCGCCGAGCTTCGCAGAGAACTTGAGATGAGCGGTTCGATTTTTCACTCGACAAGCGACACCGAGGTTATTTCATACATCATAACCAAGGAGCGAATTGCCGCTCCGTCAATTGAGGCGGCGGTCTTTTCGGCAATGTACCGCCTAAAGGGAGCTTATTCTCTTATCATAATGTCGCCGTCAAAGCTCATAGCGGCGCGTGACCCGCTCGGATTTCGTCCGCTTTGCATAGGCAAAAAGGGCGATAAAACGATATTCGCTTCCGAATCTTGTGCTCTATCCACTCTCGGGGCAGAATATGTACGCGATGTGCGCCCCGGCGAAATAGTGGTTATCGACAAATACGGTATGCGCTCAATAGAGGGTCATTGCTCCGACCGCAAAAAGGCTCTTTGCGTATTTGAATATATATATTTCGCACGTCCCGATTCCGTTATCGAGGGTGCTTCGGTTCATTTGGCACGACAGAAGGCGGGAGAATTTCTCGCCGAAGAGCATCCCGTTGACGCCGACGTTGTAATAGGTGTGCCCGACAGCGGTCTTGACGCCGCAATGGGATATGCCAAAAAATCGGGAATCCCCTACGGTATGGGCTTTATCAAAAACAAATATATAGGCAGGTCGTTTATACAGCCGACTCAGGAGCAGCGCGAAAGCGATGTCAGGATAAAGCTCAATGTGATAGGTTCCACAGTAAAGGGCAAAAGAGTTGTTATGATAGACGACTCAATAGTCCGAGGAACAACAAGTGCGAGAATAGTTAAACAGCTCCGCGACGCAGGTGCAAAAGAGGTTCACGTGCGCGTTTCGGCTCCCCCGTTCAGGCATCCGTGCTATTTCGGAACGGATATAGACTCGGCCGAAAACCTTATAGCAAACAACCATTCAATAGATGAAATTCGCGAAATAATCGGTGCGGATTCGCTCGGATTTCTCAGCGAAGAACACGTCTTTGAACTTGCCGACGGCTGCAAGCTCGACTTCTGTGCCGCCTGCTTCAACGGCAAGTATCCGATAGAAATACCTGCCGACACCAATAAAACTCAGTTTGAAAAGAAGATAAGCGAAAAGAATGAAAAGGAGAATTTATAATGGAAAAGAGCTTTTCCGAGAGCTACAAGGCTGCCGGTGTTGACATAACCGCCGGATACAAGTCAGTTGAGCTTATGAAACAGCATATCAAAAGGACTCTCACCTCGGGAGCAATGTCGGATATAGGCGGCTTCGGCGGACTCTTTGACCTCAAGGATGAGATGTGCTCGGAGCCGATACTCGTAAGCGGCACCGACGGCGTAGGCACAAAGCTTAAAATCGCTATGCTTTTAGACAAACACGACACCATAGGCATAGACTGCGTTGCAATGTGCGTAAACGACGTTATCTGCTGTGGTGCAAAACCTCTTTTCTTCCTTGATTACATCGCTTGCGGAAAAAACTATCCCGAAAAGATAGCATCAATAGTATCGGGCGTTGCAGAAGGCTGCGTCAAAGCCGGCTGTGCTCTCATAGGCGGTGAAACAGCCGAGCATCCAGGTATGATGCCCGAGGACGACTACGACCTTGCCGGATTCACGGTAGGCATAGTTAACAAGCCCGATGTATTTGACAACAAATCGGTAAAGGCCGGCGACGTTATAATCGCCCTGCCCTCAAGCGGCGTACATTCAAACGGATTTTCGCTTGTCAGAAAGGTATTCGATTTTGACAAGGGCGGTATAGATAAGACGTATGACGAGCTCGGCTCGACCATAGGCGAGGCTCTTTTAACTCCCACCGAGATATATGTAAAGCCCGTGCTTGCGCTCGCAAAGGAAGTTAAAATTAAAGCTGTATCGCACATAACCGGCGGCGGCTTTTATGAGAATATTCCAAGAAGCCTGCCGGAAGGCATAACCGCTGTTATCGAGAAAAAAGCTCTTAAAATACTCCCCGTATTCGATATTATCGAAAAAACCGGCAACATTCCGGAAAGGGATATGTTCAACACCTTTAATATGGGCGTTGGAATGAGCATAACAGTTGCCCCCGAGGACGCCGACAGGGCCGTAAGAATCCTTCGCGAAAGCGGCACAGATGCATATATCATAGGTGAAACCGCAAGCGGCGAAGACGGTGTTAAAATATGCTGAAGACAAAAATAGCCGTCTTTGTTTCCGGCGGCGGAACAAATTTTGAGGCTCTTATAAACGCTCAGGAAAACGGTAAGATACCGCATGGCGAGATAGTTTTGATGGTGTCCTCCTCAAAGACTGCGTACGCGCTCAAAAGAGCCGAAAATCACGGTATAAAATCCGTTGTATGCTCAAAAAAAGAGCTCGGAAGCCAGGAAAGCTTTGAAAAAGAGATTTTAAAAAATCTCGAAGAAAACAATATTCAGTTAATTGTTCTTGCGGGCTTTATGTCAATACTCTCAAAGGAGTTTACAAAAAAGTACGAAAACCGAATCATAAACATTCACCCGTCGCTTATACCGTCGTTTTGCGGTGAGGGCTTCTACGGGCTTCATGTTCACGAAGCAGCTCTGAAAAAGGGTGTTAAGGTTACGGGCGCTACGGTGCATATAGTAAACGAGATTCCCGACGGCGGACCGATTATTATGCAAAGGGCGGTTTATATCGAGGAAAACGACACTCCCGAGATACTTCAAAAACGCGTTATGGAGCAGGCGGAGTGGAAAATTCTCCCCGAGTCGGTCGAGCTTATGTGCTCAGGTAAAGTAAAAATCGAAAACGGCAGGACATACTGCAATGAATGAGAACAAATTCACGGGTAAGGCGGAACTTTATTCGAAGTATCGTCCGTCATATCCCGAAAAGCTTATTGATTGGCTTTACGATATGACTAACGCCGAAGCCGTGGCAGATATAGGCGCAGGCACAGGCATTTTCACATCTGCGCTGCTCAAAAAGCCGTGGAGCGTAACGGCGGTTGAACCTAACTCGGATATGCTCTCGGTTCTCAAAAAAGCTTTGGGCGGCAAGGTTTCACAAAATTATATTACCGAATGTTATCTCGGTTCATTTTAATAAATTTTGAAAGGATATTGCTTCATGGAGATAAAATCTATTAAGGAAGAGCTTAATTCTCTCGCATATCACGGTAGGGGAATTATGATAGGAAAGAGCGCGGACGGCAAAAAGGCTGTTATAGCTTATTTCATTATGGGCAGAAGCGAGAACAGCAGGAACCGTGTGTTCGTTGAGGACGGCGATGGTATTCGCACTCAGGCTTTCGACGAGTCCAAGATGGTTGACCCACACCTCATCATCTACGCTCCCGTAAGAGTTCTCGGTAACAAAACTATTGTTACAAACGGCGACCAGACCGATACGATTTATGAGCTTATGGACAAGCAGATGACCTTTGAGCAGTCGCTTCGCACAAGAGAGTTTGAGGATGACGCTCCTAATTTCACGCCGAGAATATCGGGCATTATCCACATAGACAACGGCGAAATGAACTACGCCATGTCAATCCTTAAATCAGCAGACGGCGACGGCAGTTCTTGTCAGAGATACACCTATGCGTATCAAAATCCACTCTGCGGTAAAGCAAAATTTATCCACACTTATAAATGCGACGGAAATCCGCTTCCGAGCTTTGAGGGTGAGCCGAAAACGCTTGAGCTTCCCGACACGGATATTGATACTCTTACAAAGCTTATCTGGGAAAATCTCAACGAGGACAACAAGGTTTCGCTTTTCGTAAGATTTATTGACATTGAAACAAACGAATACACCCAAAGAATCATCAACAAAAACAATTAAGAAGTGACTTTACGGAGGTCTGAAATGAAAGAGATCGAACTTAAATACGGCTGTAACCCAAACCAAAAGCCGTCTAAAATTTTTATGGCGGACGGCAGAGACTTACCGGTTACCGTTTTAAACGGCAGACCCGGCTATATTAACTTCCTCGACGCGCTGAACAGCTATCAGCTTGTAAAAGAATTGGAATCCGCCGTCGGTCTTCCTGCGGCTGCTTCCTTTAAGCATGTCAGCCCTGCAGGCGCGGCTGTCGGCTTGCCGCTCTCCGATACGCTCAGAAAAATTTACTGGGTTGACGACGATGCGGTTCTCTCCCCTCTCGCATCAGCTTATGCAAGAGCAAGGGGCACAGACAGAATGTCGTCCTTCGGCGATTGGATAGCGCTCTCAGACATATGTGACGTTCCCACGGCACTGCTTATAAAGCATGAGGTTTCCGACGGTATAATTGCTCCCGGATACGAAAAAGAGGCTCTTGAAATACTCAAATCCAAGAAAAAGGGAAATTACAATATAGTTGAAATAGACCCCGAATACAAGCCCGCTCCGATAGAACATAAGGACGTTTACGGCGTTACATTTGAGCAGGGCAGAAACGAATTAAAAATTGACGAAAGCTCACTTTTAAACATAGTCACCGAAAGTAAGGAGCTTCCGGATAGTGCAAAGCGCGACCTTATAATTTCGCTTATCACGCTCAAATACACACAGTCCAACTCCGTATGCTATGCAAAAGACGGTCAGACCATAGGCGTGGGCGCCGGTCAGCAGTCAAGAATTCACTGCACACGCTTAGCCGGCAGCAAAGCCGATAATTGGCATTTAAGACAGCATCCTAAGGTTCTCGCTCTCGACTTTATAAAGTCCATCGGCAGACCCAACAGAGATAACGCCATTGATGTATACATCTCCGACGACTATGAGGACGTAATCGGCGATGATGTTTGGCAGAACACCTTTAACACTCGCCCCGAACCCCTCACAAAGGAAGAAAAAAAGGCTTGGCTCGCACAGTTTCACGATGTATCGCTCGGCTCGGACGCGTTTTTCCCGTTTGACGACAACATAGAGCGTGCAAGAAGAAGCGGTGTTTCGTATATAGTTGAACCGGGCGGCTCCATACGTGACGACATCGTAATTGACTGCTGCAACAAGCACGGCATTACCATGGCATTCACAGGAATACGTCTTTTCCATCACTGATAAAACAATAAGAGGTTTCTAAAATGAAAATACTTGTAGTCGGCGCGGGCGGAAGAGAACACGCCATAATTAAAAAGCTGAAGGAAAATCCGGAGGTCACCGAGATTTTTGCGTGCCCCGGAAACGGCGGCATTGCAAAAGACGCGGAATGCGTCAACATAAGTGCCACGGATTTAGACGGCATTACGGATTTTGCCGTTAAAATGAACATTGATTTCTGCGTAGTGGCACCTGATGACCCGCTCGTATTAGGATTGGTGGATATTCTCGAAAGCAAGGGAATACCGTGCTTCGGTCCGTCTAAAAAAGCGGCCATAATCGAGGGAAGCAAGGTTTTCTCAAAAAATCTTATGAAAAAATACGGTATCCCAACAGCGGGCTATGAAGTTTTTTCGGATCCCGAAGAAGCGCTCTCTTACATAAAAGAAAAAAATGAATATCCGACCGTTATTAAGGCGGACGGTCTTGCCCTCGGAAAAGGTGTTATAATAGCCGAATCCGAGGAGCAGGCAGAGGACGCCGTAAAAACAATAATGGAGGATAAAAAGTTCGGTGACAGCGGCAACAATGTCGTTATCGAGGAATTTTTAACGGGTCCCGAGGTTTCCGTTCTCTCTTTCACCGACGGAAAAACCGTAGTTCCCATGGTTTCGTCCATGGACCACAAGCGTGCTCTTGACGGCGACAAGGGACTCAATACAGGCGGAATGGGAACGGTTGCGCCGAACCCCTACTACACGGATGAAATCGCAAAGGAATGTGCCGAAAAGATATTCCTGCCCACAGTTAAGGCTATGAACAACGAAAACAGAACCTTTAAGGGCTGCCTTTACTTCGGTCTCATGCTGACACCAAAGGGCCCTAAGGTTATAGAATACAACTGCCGCTTCGGCGATCCCGAAACTCAGGTTGTTTTGCCGCTTCTCAAAACCGACCTTCTCACAATTATGCGTGCGGTTCACGATGAAACGCTCTCGTTTTTAAATGTTGAGTTCAAGGACGAAAGTGCGGCATGCGTAGTTATCGCGTCCGGCGGTTATCCGCTGTCTTACGGCAAGGGCTATGAAATAGACTTCGGCGACAGCGAAAACACGGAAAACGTCACGGTATTCCATGCGGGTACTGCCGAAAAGGACGGCAAAATCGTGACCTCCGGCGGCAGAGTCCTCGGAGTTACGGCAACGGGAAAAGACCTTAACGCCGCTCTCTCTACCGCTTATAAAGCAGCAGAACAGATTAAATTCAAGGATGCCTTTTACAGAAAAGACATCGGTGCGCGTGCTCTTGCTGCACTGAAAAAATAAACAGGAAGTGACGAAATGGTATACAGAATTTACGTTGAGAAGAAAAAACAATTTGCAGACGAGGCTGCATCGCTTTTATCGGATATACGCTCACTGCTTATGATAGACTCGCTTGAAGAGCTTCGTATTTTCAACAGATACGATGTGGAAAACATCAGCGAAGAGCTTTTCGAGCGCTGTGAAAAGACCGTTTTCTCAGAGCCGCAGCTTGACAACACCTACGCTCGCCTGCCTCAGACCGACGCCACGGTATTTGCAGTTGAATATCTGCCGGGTCAATTTGACCAGAGGGCGGACTCCTGTGCTCAGTGTATTCAGATAGTTTCGGAGGGCGACAAGCCGACCGTTCGTACCGCGAAAGTATATATGCTCTTCGGCAAGCTTGCTCCGGCACAGCTTGAGGCTATCAAAAAGTATGTAATAAACCCCGTAGAGAGCCGTGAGGCTTCTCTTGAAAAGCCCGAAACGCTGAATGTCAACTACAACATTCCGACAAGCGTTGAAACTCTTACGGGATTTACGGAGCTTAACGAAGATGAGCTCAAGGCATTTATAGACAAATATGCTCTTGCAATGGACCTTGCGGATATTGAATTTTGCCGCAAATACTTCAAAGGCGAGCATCGCGACCCGACTATAACGGAAATCAGAATGATTGATACATACTGGTCGGACCATTGCCGCCATACCACGTTTCTCACGACGATAGACGGCGTAAAAACAGAGGACAAAACCATACAAAAGGCATACGACAGATATGTTTCCATACGCAAGGAGCTCGGCAGAACAAAGCCGCAAAACCTTATGGATTTGGCGACTATCGGAGCACGTTATTTAAAACACACGGGTCAGCTCAAAAATCTTGATGAATCGGATGAAATCAATGCCTGCACCGTAAAAATAAAGGTTGATGTAGACGGCGAAGACGAAGATTGGCTCTTCTTATTTAAAAACGAAACACACAACCACCCGACGGAAATCGAGCCGTTCGGCGGCGCGGCAACCTGCATAGGCGGAGCTATCCGCGACCCGCTGTCGGGCAGAGGATATGTTTATCAGGCAATGCGTGTTACCGGTGCGGCGGACCCGTTAAAGCCCGTAAGCGAAACCATGCCCGGTAAGCTGCCGCAGAGAAAGCTCGTAACCACAGCTGCGGCAGGATACAGCTCATACGGCAACCAGATAGGGCTTGCGACCGGCTCGGTAGACGAAATCTACCACCCCGGATATGTTGCAAAGCGTCTTGAAATAGGTGCCGTTGTAGGTGCCGTTCCCGCAAAAAATGTTCGCCGTGAAGAGCCTGTTCCCGGTGACATAATCATCTTACTCGGCGGCAGAACCGGCCGTGACGGCTGCGGCGGTGCGACAGGTTCTTCAAAATCGCATAAGCTCTCGTCACTTGAGCATTGCGGTGCCGAGGTTCAAAAGGGTAACGCTCCGGAAGAGCGAAAATTGCAGAGACTTTTCAGAAACAGTGAAGTTACAAAGCTCATAAAAAGATGTAACGACTTCGGTGCCGGCGGCGTATCGGTAGCCATAGGCGAGCTTGCCGACGGCTTGCACATTGATTTGAATAAAGTCCCCAAGAAATACGAAGGTCTTGACGGCACAGAGCTTGCAATTTCCGAATCGCAGGAGAGAATGGCCGTTGTAGTTGCAAAAGAGGATGCGGAAAAGTTCTTGGAGCTTGCCAAAACGGAAAACCTCGAAGCCACCGCTGTTGCCGAGGTTACCGACACAAACCGCCTTACAATGGAATGGAACGGCAAAAAGATAGTCGATATTTCCCGTGAATTCTTAAATTCAAACGGCGCCGAAAAGCACACTCTTGTAACCGTTACAAATCCTCAGCCCATAGTTAAAAGCGTTGAGGGTAAAACCAACGGTGAGAAATTCTTGAATCTCGCCGATGACCTTAATATTTGCTCAAAACGCGGACTCTCGGAGCGTTTTGACTCAACAATAGGCGCAAATACCGTGCTTATGCCCTTCGGCGGAAAGTATCAGATGACGCCGGCTCAAGGCATGGCGGCTAAAATTCCCGTTCTTAATAAGGACACAAAGACCTGCTCGGTTATGGCTTGGGGCTACAACCCGTTTATCACCGAGAAAAATCAGTATCTCGGCGCATACCTTGCGGTTGTGGAGTCCGTATCAAAGCTTATAGCCACGGGCGGAAACACGGAAAACTGCTACCTCACATTCCAGGAATATTTTGAGAGAATGACAAGCGACAGCAAGCGTTGGGGTCAGCCCACCGCGGCACTTCTCGGCGCACTTACGGCTCAGCTTGAGCTCGGAATAGCGTCAATAGGCGGCAAGGATTCCATGAGCGGCACATTTGAGGATATTGACGTTCCTCCTACTCTCGTTTCATTTGCGGTTTCCGTCGGTTCAAGCGACGATGTTATGTCGCCCGAGTGGAAACTCCCATGCTCTAAGGTCTACTACATAGAGCCGAAGAAAAATTCCGACGGCACATTTGACACAGAGAGCCTTAAAGCGGTATTTGCAAGAGTTGAAAAGCTCATTAAGGAGAAAAAGGCTCTCGCCGTATTTACTCCGTCTTACGGAGGCATTGCCGAGGGCGTTATGAAAGCCTGCTTCGGAAACAAAATAGGCTTTGCTTTTGACAAGAGATTCCCGGCGGACAAGATATATGATTACAGCTACGGTTCATTTGTTATAGAGGCCGCCTGTGAGCTTGACGACGCGGTTCTCCTCGGCGAAACGACCATGGATTATTCCGTAAAGATAGGCATTGAAAAAATCGACCTCAACGAAATCCAAAAAGTATACGAGAACAAGCTTGAACCCGTATTTGCCTGCAACATAAAGACTCCCGAAAAGGCTGTAAACGCATACAGCTTTACGGCAAAAACGCGCATTTCGCCCAAAATCGGAATCAAAAAGCCCAAGGTTTTGATTCCCGTATTCCCCGGAACGAACTGCGAATACGATACAACAAGAGCGTTTATTAACGCCGGCGCAGATCCCGAAGTTATGGTAATCAAAAACCTCTCTGCATCTGACGTAACCGAGAGCGTAAATGTTTTCGCCGATAAAATTGAAGCTTCGCAGATAATATTCATCCCCGGCGGCTTCTCCGGCGGCGACGAGCCGGACGGCAGCGGTAAATTTATAACCGCATTCTTCCGCAATCCGGTTATAAAAGAAAAAGTCCACGCACTGTTAAAAGAACGTGACGGACTTATGGCCGGTATCTGCAACGGCTTCCAGGCACTTATAAAACTCGGTCTTGTCCCCTACGGTGAAATCATAGAGCCGAGTGCCGACACACCGACGCTTACCTTTAACACCATAGGCAGACATCAGTCAAGACTTGTCAACACGAGAGTTGCCTCAAACAAGTCTCCGTGGCTGTCGTCCTCAAATGTAGGCGATATACATACTGTTGCGATTTCTCACGGCGAAGGCAGGTTTGTTTGCCCGAAAGAGCTTTTCCGCTCACTTGCGGAAAACGGTCAGATTGCAACGCAGTACGTTGACGAAAACGGAAAGCCCACCATGAACATCAGATTCAATCCGAACGGCTCCTTTGAGGCGGTCGAGGGCATAACCTCGCCGGACGGAAGAGTATTCGGTAAGATGGGTCATTCCGAACGCTTCTCCGATAACGTATATAAAAACGTTGACGGCAACAAAGATAACCGTATGTTTATAAATGCGGTAGATTACTTCAAAATCTAATAAAAAAAGACCCGCTGTGAAAAAAATTCAAGGAGGAAGATTCACAGTGGGTCTTATTTTTATCAATTGTCGCCGAAGAGGCTGAGCAAAGACCGTAAAGCTTTGGCTGAGTGCTTATAAGTCAGTATTGCTTCAAAATAACATCTTTTTGCATAACCCCTCAGATAAGCCCAAACT
>ERZ506887.1371-NODE-1371-length-13004-cov-4.244652_pt1 | contig 13004 bp, 11 predicted proteins | sample MGYA00512905_ERZ506887 | MGnify/ENA metagenome assembly ERZ506887 | reverse complement strand
GGAAGGTGATGGGCTTGCCGTTGATCTGCACCTGATAGGCGCCGATGTGCTGGGTGATGCCGCCGGCCTCGCCGCTGGCCACGTGGGCGTTGCGGATATAGTCCAGCAGGCTGGTCTTGCCGTGGTCCACGTGGCCCATGACCACCACCACGGGTGCCCGGGGCACCAGATCCTCGTCCTTGTCCTGATGGTCGTCGATCAGGCGCTCCTCGATGGTGACGACGACCTCCTTCTCTACCTTGCAGCCCATTTCCTCGGCGATGATGGCGGCGGTGTCGAAGTCGATCATCTGGCTCAGGGAGGCCATCACGCCGTTCTTCATCAGGCACTTGACCACCTCTGCGCCGGTCTTCTTCATCCGGCTGGCCAGCTCGCCCACGCTGATCTCGTCGGGGATCTGCACGGTCACAGGGGTCTTCTTGATGACCTCCAGCCGCAGCTTCCGCAGCCGGTCGGCCTCCTCCTGCTTGCGCTTGTTGCTGGCGAAGTTATTGTCCCGCCGCTGCTTGTTGCTGCGGAACTTCTCCTTGCCCTGTGGGGCCTGCTGGTCCCGCTTGCCGCTGCTGCGGGCGTCGGCCATATCCTGCAGTTTCTCGTCGTACTTGTCCAGATTGACGTTGGTGGCCTTGCGGGTGTCCACCACCTGCCGCTGGGGCACGCGGGACATGGGCTGTTTGGGCTGCTCCGCCTTGGGTGTGCCGCCCTGCTGGGGCTTGCCGCTCTGGCCCTGACCCTGTATCGGCGCGGATGCGTTCTGCGCCGGCTTGGCGGCGGGCTTCTCCGCCTTCTTCTCCTCCGGCTTGGCGCCCTCGGCAAAGATCACCGCGATGCTGCTCACCGGGTTGTGCTGGGTCAGATACTCAAAGATCAGGCTCAGCTCCCGGTCCTCCAGCACCTGCATATGATTTTTGGGCGTTTCGGCGTACTTGGTCAGGATCTCCGTGATCTCCTTCGTGGACACGCCGAAGTCCTTGGCCACCTCATGCACTCTGTATTTGTTAGCGATACTACCCAAATAAAGCCACCTCCATCTCAGTTGCTCGCGCCGCGCTCACGGCGCGCTGTGTTCCTGTTATCTGCCGGTCGTTTTCCGGCTTCCCTTGCCCTTCTTTACCGGCCGCGCGTTTTCATACCGTGCGCCGGGGGCCTCCTTCTTTGCCGGCCGTTTATCCCTGGGCGGGCGGCCGCTCCGTTCCTTATAGACCCGGTCGGGGCGTCCCTCCGGATACTCCCGCCGCGGCGGACGCCGGTGTTCCGGCGCGGGGGGCCTGTGCTCCGGTGCCGGAGGCTCCGGAGACGCGTGGGGCGGCTCCGGCGGCTTGCCGCCGTGAACGCGGTGCCTGCCCTGCCGCAGGTTCTTCTCGTGCTGTAATTGCTCTTCCTTCCGTTCCCTTGCCCGTTTGGCCTTCAGGTCCAGCGCCTCCGCCGCCGCGCCGTAGACCGCCGGCTCCACCGCCGCCAGCTTTTTCACCAGCGACTGGGCGAACCCGATGTCCGTCACCGCGCACATGGCCACGCTGGTCCGGCCCAGCGCCCGGCCGAAATCCTCCTTGTCCGCCGGGAAGGGCAGGCACAGGCAGCTGCCTGCCCGGCCGAAGCTGTACGCCCGCCGCACCGAGGATGCCGCCGCGTCCCGCGCCGTAAAGATGACCCTGGCCTTCTTGGCCCGTGCCGCCGCGCCTACGGGCTCCTCGCCCACGGCCACCGCACCGGCGCGCAGCGCCAGACCCAAAGTGGATAACAAATGCTCTGTCACAGTGCCACCATCTGCCCTTCCAGCGCGTCGTACACCTCCGCCGGTATGGCGGTGTCGAAGGCGCGCTCCAGCGCACGGCTTTTCCGTGCTTTTTTCAGGCACTCCGGGTCCGGGCACACATACGCGCCCCGGCCGGATTTCTTTCCGGTGCTGTCCAGCAGTATCTCCCCCTCCGGGGTCTTCACGATACGCAGCAGCGCCTTTTTGTCTTTCATTTCCCGGCAGCCCACACATTGCCGCTGGGGTATCTTACGGGTCTTCTGCATCGCTGCCGTTCCTTTCCGCAGCCGCCGCTTACTCCGCGTTGGCCGCCTTGATGTCGATCTTATAGCCGGTCAGCCGCGCGGCCAGACGGGCGTTCTGCCCCTCCTTGCCGATGGCCAGACTCAGCTGGTCGGCGGGCACCGTCACGCGGCAGGCCTTGCCCTCGTCGGCCAGCTGCACGCTGACCACGTCCGCCGGCGCCAGCGCCGCGGCGATAAACTCCGCCGGGTCCTCGCTGTACTTCACGATGTCGATCTTCTCGCCCCGCAGCTCGTCCACGATGGCGTTCACGCGCTGCCCCCTGGGGCCCACGCACGCGCCGATGGCGTCCACGTTGGGGTCCTCGGACCACACGGCGATCTTCGTGCGGTTGCCCGCCTCCCGGGCGATGGACCGCACCTCCACGGTGCCGTCGTAGATCTCCGGCACCTCCAGCTCAAACAGCCGCTTCACCAGACCGGGGTGGGTGCGGGAGATCATCACCTGCGGCCCGCGTGTGCTGCGGCGCACCTCCACCAGATACACCTTCACCATCTGCCCCTCGTGCAGCTCCTCGCCGGGCACCTGCTCGTTCATAGTCAGCACAGCCTCCGTGGCCTCGCTGCCGCTGCCGATCCGCAGGATCACATTGCCGTTTCGGGGGTCGATGCGGCTGACGGTGCCGGTGAGGATCTCGTGCTGCTTGCTGCCCCACTCGTCATAGATCATGCCGTGCTCGGCTTCCCGCAGGCCCTGGATGATGACCTGCTTGCCGTTGCCGGCGGCGATGCGGCCGAATTCCACGGACTCCACCGGGAAGTTCACCATGCCGCCCAGCTCGTTCTTGGCGGAGATGCGCTTGGCCTCCTCCAGCGAGATCTGGCTGGCGGGGTTCTCCACCTCCTCCACGATCTCCTTCTGGACGTACATTTTCAGGTCCTTCTTCTCCTCATCCACGTCCACCACCACATACTCCACGCCCTCGTGGTCGCGCTTATAGGCGGTGGTCAGCGCCTGGATGATCTTGCCCATCATAAAGCTCTGGGGAATGCCCCGTTCCTTTTCCAGCATAGCCAGCGCCGCGAAGATCTCGTCACATTTCATGGTCGTTTCTCCTTCTATCTCAAGTCGTGTTGTCTCAGAATTCCACCCGCAGGCGCACCAGCGCCGTCTCGTTCTTCTCAAAGCGCACCGTCTCGCCGCCCATGTCCAGCAGCACCGCGCCGTTGTCATAGCCCGCCAGCTTCCCGGCGAACTCCTTCCGCCCGTCCTTGGGCTGATAGGTCTTTACCAGCACCGGGCTGCCCATGAACTGCTGAAAATCGCCGGGGCGCTTCAGCTGCCGCTCCAGTCCGGCGGAGCCCACCTCGAACACGTAGCTGCTCTCGATGGGGTCCGCCTCGTCCAGCAGATCGCTGACCGTGCGGCTGATGGCCTCGCAGTCCAGAATGTCCACGCCGCCGTCCTTGTCCAGATACAGCCGCAGGTACCACTGTCCCGCCTCCCGGACGTACTCTACATCCCAGATGCGGCAGCCCTGCGCCTGCACCGCCGGCTCCGCCAGCGCCCATACGACCTCGGTGATCTTTTTCACAGCAAGCCCTCCAACAGAACGTCCCGGTCATCATGGAACGATGACCATTAAAAAAAGCGGACGATCTCGTCCACTCCAGTCAATACCTTAACCTTACGTACACACATAGCATACCATATAAGCACACGAAACGCAAGGGTTTTTCCGCAAAAACACCCGCAAAATAGGTCGAAAAGCTGAAAAGAACGCCCTTAGGACGCTCTTTTCAGCTTCATAACGCCTCTCGACAGCAAAAACGCCGCCAAATTTACCAGCACCACCGTGGCGCCCACCGGCGTGCCCCACAGGTACGACCCGGTCAGCCCCACGCAGAAGCACACCACACTCAGCCCCGCGGCGCAGATGACCACGCCCCGGAAGCTCCGCAGCAGCGTCATGGCCGTCAGCGCCGGAAAGATGACCAGACTGGAGATCAGCATCGCGCCCATCATCCGCATGCCCAGCACGATGGTCAGGGCCGTCAGCACCGACAGGATGGTGTTGTACAGCCCCACCTTCACCCCGGTGGCCCGGGCGAAGCTCTCGTCGAAGGTGATGGCGAACAGCCGATGGTAAAACAGCACATACAGCACCAGTACCGCCGCGCACAGTCCCACGCTCAGCGCCACATCCGCCCGGTCCATGGCCAGGATGGAGCCGAACATAAAGCTGTCCACATCCGTGGTCATGCCGGTGGTCAGACTGGTGACCACCACGCCCACGGCCAGCGCCGACGCGCTGACCACCGCGATGGCCGCGTCCGCGCCCATCCGGCTTCTCTCCGTCATCCGCAGCAGCCCCAGCGCTGCCAGCACCACCACCGGAATAGACACCGGCAGCGGCGCCCAGCCGCAGGCCAGCGCGATGCTCAGCGCGCCGAAGGACACATGGCTCAGCCCGTCGCCGATCATGGAGTACCGCTTCAGCACCAGCGGCACACCCAGCAGCGCCGCGCACAGCGCCACCAGGATACCCACCACAAAGGCCCGCAGGATGAACGGGTACGTGAACATTTCCAGCAGTAAGCTCATGCCTCGTCACCTCCGAACCGTTTGCCCCAGGGGGACGTTAGATAGTCCGCCGCCGTGCCGAAGAAGTACGTTCCGTGGCCGGCGTGCAGAATATGGTCGGCGTAGCGCAGGGCACTGCGTATATCGTGTGTCACCGCCACGATGGCGATGCCCTCCTGCTTGTTCAGGTATTCCAGCGTGCGGTACAGCTCCTGGGCCGCCGCCGGGTCCAGTCCCGTCACCGGCTCGTCCAGGATCAGCAGCTCACCGGCGGCGCACAGGGCACGCGCCAGCAGCACCCGCTGCTGCTGCCCGCCGGACAGCTCCCGGTAGCACCGGTCCTTCAGCTCCAGCACGCCCAGCTTGCCCATGTTCATCAGCGCCTCGGACTTCTCCTTGGGCGTGTAGAAAAACCGCATTCCCCGGCTGCTGAGAAAGCCGCTGCGCACTACCTCCGTCACCGTGGCGGGAAAGTCCTTCTGCGCTTTTGTCTGCTGGGGCAGATAGCCGATGGCGCCGGAGCGCAGGGAGGGCGAACGTACGATCTCGCCCGCCATGGGGTGCAGCAGCCCCAGCAGGCTCTTCACCAGCGTGGATTTGCCGCTGCCGTTCTCGCCCACGATGCACACATAGTCGCCGCTGTGCACCTGAAAGCGCAGGTGCTCCCACACCGGCCTGCCCTCGTAGCCCAGCGTCACGTCCCGGCAGTCCAGCAATATGCGCTTCTCCTGTTCCATCAGGACAGTCCCTCCTTCAGTGCCGCCGCGTTGGCGGTCATCAGACTGATATAGGTGGCTCCGCCGTCGAATTCCGCCCGGCTCACCGTCTGGCAGGAGTGGAACGTCCGCACCTGCGCCCCGGTGGTTTCGGCGATGGCCTGCGCAACCTTCCGGCTGCTCAGCTCGATGGTGTATACCACCGGTATCTCCTGCTCCTCCACCACGTCGATCAGATATTTCAGCGTGGCAAGGGACGGCTCCGTGTCTCCCGCGCAGCCGTGGAACGCCGCCCGGTAATCCAGATCATATTCCCTGCAGAAATACAGCAGCGGGAACCGATCGCCGAACACCAGCAGCCGCCGTGCCGCATGGTCCGTGATGTCCCGGAATGTCTCGTCCAGCGCCTGCAATTCGTCCAGATAGTCCGCCAGCCGAGCCCGATAGCCGTCGGCATTGTCCGGATCGGCCTCACACAGCGTATCGCAGATGGCCCGGCACAGGGCCATGGCATTCACCGGCGATGCCCAGATGTGCTCGTCGTACTCTATTTCCTCTTCGTGGCCATCGTGCAGATGCCCGTCATGCGCCTCATGGTCATCGTGCTCGCCATGTTCGTCATGTGCGTGGTCATGGCCGCCCTGCATCCCCTCGGCGTACTCCTCCCGGTATGTCTCCACGCAGTCCATCATAGCCAGCCGGTAGGGGATAGCCTCGCCTGCCGCGTCCAGAATGTCCTCCACCCACAGCTCGCTTTCCCCGCCGTTGTAGATGAACACCTCCGCCTCGCTGACGGCGATCACGTCCAGCGGCGTGGGCTCAAAGCTGTGTGTCTCCCGCCCGGCGGGCACCAGCAGCTGTACGTCCACCGCGTCCCCGCCGATCTGCCGCACAAAGTCGTAGTAGGGGAACAGCGTGCACACCACGTTCAGTTTCCCGCTTTGCGGACGGTCCTGCCGCCCGCAGCCCGCCAGCGTCAGCGCCAATACCGCCGCCAGCACCGCTGCGCCTGCTCGTCTCACGTGTCCCGCCTCCTTTGCGTGTCTTGTCTCATAAAATCATAGTATACCACACAATTCGCAAAAAGGGAAGTGCCCGCCTTTTGCGTCCGGACACCGTCTCCCTGCGTATAATTAACGCACTCTTAACACGACGATGAAAAAGTTTCCTAATATGAAAGTGAAGATATTTGCGCCGGAAAACATGGAAAAACACCTGTGCTTTGCATATATTTAAACGCAGAGCGGCTGAAAAATACCGCAAAAACCACGTTGCAAACGTTAAGATAATGTTAAAACAGAAAAAGACGTTAAAATTGCTAATTGAACCATTCGACGATTTCCTGTATACTTTTTCCATAGTCCGCAGCGTTTTTCTGCGGATGTGTTTTCAGTTGTTTCCGGGACCGCCATCCCGTCAACCTCTCTCCTGACAGATCGAAAAGACCGCCGTCCGGCGGTCTTTTTTGTCCCCTTCCCCCGCCTGTTAATAAACCTACAATCGGTTTCCTGAAAAGAAAATCATTCGCCGTCCGTTGCAAAAATCCCGGAACCCCGCCAAAAACTGAATGGTTCAATGTAAAAAAGAAGCAAAAACCATATAAAATATGTGGAGAAATCCGTTCATAGAATGTTAAAAATGTACAATATGGCGCTCAATTTTTATAAAAACTGCTAATTGCGGGCGGAAAGAGTTTCCTGTATACTTTTTTCAGGTAGCCTTGAAGAGATTTTATCCCGTGAGGAAATACCTGCGGGGCATGGTGGTGCCCCGTGCCGTTTCCTGTCAATAGACGGGTGCGGTAAAGTTTATCAGCTTCTGCGGCGACGTAGGGGCAAAAATCTGTTAAGGAGAGAAAACAATGGAAGAAAGAAAAGGCTTTGGATCCAATTTCGGATTCCTGATGGCCGCGGTCGGCTCGGCGGTCGGCCTGGGCAACATCTGGGGCTTCCCCAATAAGATGGGTGCCTCCGGCGGCTTCACGTTCCTCATCATCTATCTGATCCTGGCGGTCCTGTGCGGCTTCATCGTTATGGTGGGCGAGCTGGCCATCGGCCGCAAGACCGGCCACGGCGCCGTGGGCGCGTACAAGGCTCTGTCCAAGAAGTTCAAGTGGATGGGCTGGCTGGGCATCCTGTCCGCCTTCTTCATCCTGTTCTTCTACTGCGCACTGGGCGGCTACTGCATCAAGTACACCGTTCTGAACATCGGCGATCTGTTCGGTGCCGGCTTCGGCTCCAATGGCCTGTCCGGCGGCGAAATTTTCGGCAACTTCCTGGGCAGTCCCGCTGAGGGTATTATCTACGGCCTTATTTTCGTGGCGCTGACCATGCTCATCGTTATGGGTGGCGTCGGCGGCGGCATCGAGAAGGTCTGCTCCGTGGGTATGCCCGCCCTGTTCGTGGCGCTGCTGATCTGCATCATCCGCGCCTGCACCCTGGAGGGTACCGACGTGGCCGTGCAGATCCTGCAGGCGGACGGTTCTCTCGTGGAGGGCGTTGTTAACGGCAGTGCTCTGGACGGTCTGAAGTACATGTTCTCCCCCGGCTGGGCGGCCAATGTCGGCTATTATGTGCCCGCCAAGGCGGTTGTTGACGGCGTGGAGGTTTCCTCCATCATGGTCAATGGCGTGGCACAGGCCATCGTCTCCTACCAGTCCGGCGCTCCCAGCATCTTTAGCGTTGTTTCCACCGCTGGCGGCCAGATGTTCTTCTCCCTGTCTCTGGGCATGGGCGCCATGATCACCTACGGCTCCTACCTGCATAAGAAGGAGAACCTGCAGAAGAACGCCCTGCTGATCATCATCATGGATACCATGGTGGCGCTGATGGCCGGTCTGTGCGTCATGCCCGCCCGCTTCGCGCTGGATCCCGCCGGCAACATCGGCGGCCCCAAGCTGCTGTTTATCACCATGCAGAACGTGTTCCACTCCATGGGCACACTGGGCCCCATCTTTGGCATCCTGTTCTATCTGCTGGTGGTGTTTGCCGCCATCTCCTCCTCCATCTCCCTGCTGGAGGTCATCGTGGCCCACTTCGTGGATAAGGCCCGTATCGAGGGCAAGGGTGACAAGCGCAAGAAGTACACCCTGATCGCCGCGGCTCTGGTGGGCCTGGGCTGCATCCTGGTCTGCGCCGACTGCCTGGGTTCCAGCGGTATCGCACCGGCCAATATACTGAATATAGCGGAACCCAAGAACTGGGCGGCTGACTGGCTGGACTTCTGGGATGCGCTGTCCGAGGGCGTTATGATGCCGCTGGGCGCCCTGCTGATGTGCCTGATGATCGGTTGGGAGATCGGCCCCGAGTTCGTCAAGGAAGAGGCGGAGCAGTCCGGTCATGCCATGGGCAGCTACGGCTTCTTCAAGGTCTGCGTCAAGTTCATCACCCCGCTGTGCATGGTCCTCATCCTGTACGGCCAGATCAAGGAGTTCTTCTTCTAAGTAAATGCAGAACGCCGGAGCATTGCTCCGGCGTTCTTTCTGCCGCAAAAGGCCGGGCACTGAAAGCGCCCGGCCTTTTGCTTACTTAAGCGTAATGCTGTTTTGCAGTACGGCAACGCTGTATAGCAGCAGTACATCCGCCCCCTCCGGGAATTCCGCCACCCGTGCCAGCGCGTCTGTGGCCATCTCCCGGATATCGACCACATAGACGGTGCGGTAGCCGCCCGCCAGCAGCGGCACAAGGCTGCTGCCGAAGGAATCCCGGAACACGATCAGCGTCCGGTCATTGTTAGCCGCCGGGTTTTCGATCCGCAGCAGCGCCTTCGGCCCGCCCAGAAACAGGTCGTAGGGCGCCTTCTCCGCTGCCGTCAGATCATACACGCCGCCGGTGCTGTCCGTCTCATAGTCGTACACCGTGCAGCCATCCAGCAGGGGAGAGGTGATATAGGACAGGACGTCCGCCGTCAGCGGCTCCGCCGTCTTGCCCCAGTAGCTGCCGTGAAATTCGCCCGCCAGCGCGCACAGCGTCTCCTCCGTCGTGTCCGGCACAGGCGCGCCCATGGCCTCCAGTATGGCCTGCGCCACGGCGGAAAGACGCTCCTGCCGCCAGTGGGGATCGGTACGGTAATAGTCCTCCAGCGCCAGCAGCGGTGCGATGTCGATGATCTCCACCGGCAGCCGCTGCGCCAGATAGTCCGCCGTCTCCTGGGCCCCGGCGGGCGTGTAGCCCTCCGGCGTCTCCATAAAAGCGGCCTTATCTGGGATCACGCTCATATATACGTGTTCCGACCCGGGGAAATATGCCTCCAACAGGTGAGAAAACCGTTTTACGGCGAAGTCCAGTGATTTCTCGCTCCACGGTGCGTCGGTGGCGGCGGCATAGCCACGGTACACATATACCTCCGGCAGCGTATCCTCCTGCGCCCGCCGGGTGGGAATGGCGGCAGCAGCTATGACCATAGCCGCTGCCGCCAGCAGAAATACGCCTCGCTCTATCCAGCGCTTCACAGGATGGCCTCGTCGTAGACGGGCTGCACGCCGAAGATGCCGTTCAGGTGGGACATGAAGGTGTCCACCAGATCCTCGGCACCGAACACGGACACCACATACTCGCCCACCACGGCCACGGCAACCTTATCGGGGAAGCCGCACATCCACTGACGCTGCTGGATGTTGTCCCGCAGGGCGGTGGCCAGCGCATCGGCATCATCGGTGCAGTGGTACGCCGCGGCGGTAAAGGTGTTCTGGTTCATCATATGGACCAGCGACGCGGCCTGATCCACCTTGGCCGTCTCCGGCAGGCCGAGGGCGCTGTCCACAGCGGCGCGGTCGGTCAGGTCATAGACGCCGGGGGCGTCCTCCTTGCTGTTCGCCTCGGAGTAGTCGCCGCCGGCGGCGGGGAACTTCTCATCATCGGTGTAGGTGCTCCACACCTTCTCCAGCAGGTCAAGGGCGCTGGCAGGCGCGGCGGGCTGGTCGCCCTTGCTGTCGTTCTTCGTGCCGCAGGCGGCGAGACTCAGGGTCAGCACGGCGGCGAGCACAAGGGAAATGATTTTTTTCATCGTGTAGTTTCCTCCTGAAATAGGTTTCTGTCCATTGAGACGGAGCGCGGTGCGATTTGGTTCCATGAAAATTCTGCCGCTTTTACAGCCAGCTCTGGTCAAAGCCGTAGGGCAGCAGCTCCTTCAGCGCGAAGCGCTTGCTCTCGCCCTTTCCGTTCAGGCAGATCACCGTCAGGTCGGGTGCGAACTCCATCATCACCTGCCGGCAGGTGCCGCAGGGCACGCAGTGATCCTCGCTGCGCCCGGCGATCACAATGGTGTCGAAGTCCCTGTGTCCCTCACTGACCGCCTTGACCATGGCCGTCCGTTCGGCGCATATCGTGGCGCCGTAGGCGGCGTTCTCCACGTTGCAGCCGGTGAATACTGTCCCGTCCTTGCACAGCAGCGCCGCGCCCACCGGGAAGTGGGAATAGGGTACATAGGAACGCTCCAGCATGGCCACCGCCATATCACAAAGCTGTTTTTCCGTCATGGTGCATCCTCCTTTGATCTTTTCCGGTTTCTTCCTCGTTTATACCTCAGCTCAGCTCGGCCTTACCGGTGTAGAGCTGATAATACTTGCCCTGCTGCGCCAGCAGCTCCTGATGGTCGCCGCGCTCAATGATGCGTCCGTGCTCCAGCACCAGAATGGCTTGGCTGTTCCGCACGGTGGACAGCCGGTGTGCGATAACGAATACCGTCCGGCCCTCCATCAGTGAGTCCATGCCCTGTTCGATCAGGTTTTCCGTCCGCGTGTCGATGGAGCTGGTGGCCTCGTCCAGGATCAGCACCGGCGGGTCGGACACCGCCGCCCGGGCGATGGCCAGCAGCTGCCGCTCACCCTGGCTCAGGCTGCCGCCGTCCCCGGTGATCACCGTGTCATACCCCTGGGGCAGGTGCCGGATAAAGCTGTCGGCGTTGGCCAGCTTCGCCGCGGCCCGGACCTCCTCGTCCGTGGCGTCCAGCCGTCCGTAGCGGATGTTGTCCGCGATGGTGCCGGTGAACAGATGGGTGTCCTGCAATACCATGCCCAGCGAACGGCGCAGGGAGTCCTTCTGGATGTCCCTCACGTCAATGCCGTCATAGGTGATGGTACCCTCCTGTACGTCGTAAAACCGGTTGATGAGGTTGGTGATGGTGGTCTTGCCCGCGCCGGTGGAGCCCACAAAGGCGATCTTCTGCCCCGGCTTGGCAAACAGGGACACGTCGTTCAGCACGGTTTTCTCCCCGTCATAGGAGAAGGTCACATGGTCGAAGCGCACGTCGCCCTTCAGCTCCACCAGCGTGCCGTCAGGCTTTTTCCACGCCCAGCAGCCGGTGCGGCGGTCTGTCTCGGTCAGCGTATCGCCATGCTTTTCCACCCGGACGATGACGGTCTTGCCCTCGTCCACCTCCGGCTCGGCCTCCATCACGGCGAAGATGCGCTCCGCGCCGGCCACAGCCGCCAGCAGCACGTTCACCTGCTGGCTGATCTGCGAGATGGGCTGGCTCACCTGCTTCACATACAGCAGGTACGCGCCCAGGGAGCCCACGTCGAACATCCCGCCGATGGCCAGCAGCCCGCCCACGCAGCAGGTGACGGCGTAGTCGATGCGGGACAGGTTGGCCATGGCCGGCATCATGGCGCCGGAGTAGGTCTGGGCCGCCGTGGCGGCGTCCCGATAGCTGTCGTTCAGCCCGGAGAACTGCGCGATGGCCTTGCTCTCGTGGTTGAACACCTTGATGACCTTCTGGCCCTCCACCATCTCCTCGATATAGCCGTTCATGGCGCCCAGCGCCTGCTGCTGTGCCTGAAAGCTCACGCGGCTTCTGCCGCCCACGCCCTTGACCACCAGCAGCATCAGCACCAGAAAGGCGAAGGTGATCAGCGTCAGCACCCAGTTCATATACAGCATCATAACAACAATGCCGATAAACGTCAAGGCGCAGGACACCACACTGGCGAAGCTGGAGTTGATCATCTCCGACACGGTGTCCATGTCGTTGGTAAAGCGGCTCATCAGGTCGCCGGACTGGTGGGTGTCGAAGTACCGCAGAGGCAGGTCCTGCAATTTGTCGAACAGATCCTGCCGCATCTGGGCCACCGTCCGCTGGGAGATATGCACCATGATGCGGGCGTAGGCATAGGAGCACAGGCCCGACAGCAGGAACAGTCCCAGCAGCAGCGCCAGCATTTTCAGCAGGCCGGCGAAGTCGCCTACCAGAATATAGTCGTTGATAATAGGCTTGAGCAGATAGCTGCTCATCACCGAGCCCACGGAGCTGATCACCAGGCAGATGAACACCACCGCCAGCGCGCCCTTGTAGCGCCCGATATAGCGCAGCAGCTTGCTCACCGTGCCTCCGAAGTCCTTGGGCCGCTGGAAGCCGTGCCCCTGGGGCCCGTGGCCGCGCGGTCCGCCGCGTTTTTGTTCAGCCATCGATGCTCACCCCTTCCTGCTGGGAGCGATAGACCTCCCGATAAATGTCGCTCTGCGCCATCAGCTCCTCATGGGTGCCTATGGCGGAGATGTGCCCATCGTCCATCACCAGTATCAGGTCGGCGTCCATAACGGATGTGATCCGCTGGGCGATGATGAGCTTTGTGGTGCCGGGCAGCGCCGTTTTCAGCGCGCCTCGGATCTTCGCGTCCGTGGCGGTGTCCACCGCGCTGGTGGAGTCGTCCAGGATCAGCACCTTGGGCTTGCGCAGCAGGGCGCGGGCGATGGTCAGGCGCTGCTTCT
>ERZ506887.1369-NODE-1369-length-13012-cov-4.180520_pt1 | contig 13012 bp, 10 predicted proteins | sample MGYA00512905_ERZ506887 | MGnify/ENA metagenome assembly ERZ506887 | reverse complement strand
ATATGTGCTTCCTTTTGCATGGGTAACTTATTATCCAGCATGTTATCTACTAAACAAAGGAGTAGAATACCATATTATTATTATTCAAATGCTAGTTGCATTGGTCATGGTAATGGTAGCTATGATTGTATTTAATAGAGGAGTATATAGATACGAGAGTGCAGGAAACTAAGTTTACATATTTATGGAAATTAGAGTTATTAGAGTGGTTTATATATGAAAAGTGTAGTATATGTAGTATTTTCCATAAGAGGAAAATCATAACTATGTCAATGTTAAAAGATAAAGTGGGAAGGTGGATAAAGGAATTACTAAATGATTTTTTAAAGATAAGAATAGTAATAGTGCGATAATGAAAATAATAAGTGTTCAGCTCGATATATGTTGGTATTGGTAAATATAGAAAGGAAAGTATGAAAATTTATGAGAATTGAAGAGAAATTTTTAGATATTGTCAAAGAAAATGAAAAAGAAATAGCATTGAAGTCAGACAAAGAGGGACAAATGACATATGGAGAATTAAACAGTAAGGCAGAAGCAGTGGCAGAAAAAATAAGAAAAATTGATACAGATGTAGTTGGTGTTTGTATAGAAAGATCATTTAATCTTATTATTGGAATTTTAGCTGTTTTAAAAGCGGGAAAGGCCTATTTACCATTAGATTCTTCATATCCGAAAGAAAGATTAGAGTATATGATTACTTCTGCAAAAGTAGAAACCGTAATATGTTCAGCTAGTACAAGGGGATTTTTTTCTTGCAATGTTTTTGAAATTGAAAAAAATATTGTCATTAATAACCAAGTTGAGTGTTCTAATAGAATGAATGATATTGCATACATATTATTTACTTCTGGAAGTACGGGAAATCCGCAAGGGGTACCTATAAAACATGAATCTATTATGAATACTATTAATTGGAGGATAAATTATTATGGTTTAAATATTGATGATGTTGTTATGCAAATACCATCGATTTCATTTGATAGTTCGGTGGAGGATATATTTTGTACATTGTTAAGTGGAGGAACAATATTTATGCTTTCTGAAACTAATAGAATGGATGTTAAGTATTTATGTAATGTAATAGAAAAAGAAAAAATAACACATTTTCTTATTGTTCCAAGTTTTTATAAAATAATATTAAATAACTTAAAAGGCAAAAATTATTTGCGTTTTGTTGTTGTTGCAGGCGAAAATTTTACAATGGAGCTTGTTGAAGAACATTATACTAAATTGAAAGAAGTTAAGTTATTTAATGAGTATGGACCTACAGAGAATAGTGTATGTTCTTTTGTTCATAGGATAAATAGATTTGATAAAGAGGTGCTTATTGGAAGAAACATTGATAATGTAAAATTTAGAATTGACTATATTGATGAAGACTGTGGTGAATTGCTATTAGCAGGAATAGGATTAACTCAAGGATATATTAATGCCTCTGAAGAAAATAAAAAGAGGTTTGTACATATTGATGGGGAAATGTATTATAGAACTGGAGATATTGTGAAAACTGTTAACACAGGCGAATTGAAGTTTTGTGGAAGAATAGATCAGCAAATAAAAATAAATGGAATGCGATTTGATTTAAATGAAATAGATGCTATTTTGAGAAAAACAGAATTTGTTCAGAATTGTTATACAGTCGTATGTCAAAAAGAAGAACAAAAATTTATTGTGACTTTTTATGTTTCCGACCAAAATTGCGAAAAAAAAGTATTGGAGGATATTTTATCAAAAAAAATACCTATACAGTTTATTCCAAAGGAATTTCTGGAAGTAGATAGTTTTACTTATTTACCTAATGGAAAAGTTGACATTAGAGCTTTGATAACTAGGTTTGAAACCTTTAATAATAAAATTGCGGGAAATGTCAAAAGTAGAGAAAGTGATGATGATAAGTTAAAGAAAGAAACAATTTGTCGAATTGACAAACTATTGCAAAAATATTTAAATAGAAGTTTAGAACAACATGAGTATGAAATTGATATAAGAAAAATTGGTATTGATTCATTGAATTATATACATTTTCTTGTTGATATAGAAGAAGAATTTGAATTTGAATTTGGATATGATGATATTGACAATTTTAATGTTATGTCAGTGATAGAACTAGAAAAGTATATAAATAGTCATTAGATATTAAATGCAGATCATCAATAGAAGTGATGAATTGAATTATCGCATTGATATTATATTATGTGAAAAATGATATTACGAAGGGAGAAATTGTAATGGTAAAAGAAAATGAAAAGGTTTTAATATGTGCATTAAGTAGAATTAAAATGGAAGAAAAGGACATTTTATGTGTACAGGAGGCATTGGTAAAGGAGATAGATTGGGAATATATTTTTAATGTGACATATAAAAATAAAATTCATTTGTTAGTTTTTAAAAATCTAGAACAATTTGAAATTAGTGATAAAAGTTATTTGAAGTATAGTAGTATTGTGCAACAATTGGGGTATGTTAATCGTTTGAAAATAGAAAATAAGTATGCTGAATTAGAAAAGTTAGTTAATCAAGTAAAGGGTAAGATTGAAATTGTTCCAGTTAAAGGAGCTTATTTAATTGATGAGTTGTATAAGGATTATTCTATTAGAAGCACAAATGATTTTGATCTATTAATTAGAAAATGTGATGTTCCCGAAATTGACAAAGAACTAAAGAATCTAGGATATGTTCAAGGGAAGTATAACAAGCAAACTAAAAGTATAGAAAAGTTTAAGGCAGATATGAAAATGCTTTATAAAACAAAATTGTATAATTTATTACCTTACCGAAAAAAATTTGAAGAGGATGTATTTGAATGTATGGTTTTTGATATTTCTCATTCATTAGATTATTCTTTAGATGGAAGACCAGTTGATGAGATGATATCAAATGCAAATAATAATGAAGGAAAATTGACTTTAAAACCTGAACATTTCTTTATTCATTTATGTTGCCATCATTACAGAGAAGCTTCACATGCATCATGGATTATGATGGGAAAAGATTTGAATTTAATCAAGTTCTGTGATGTGAGAGAGTTTATTATTAATAAAATGAATGAGGATAATATTGAGGCAGCAATTAACTTTGCGAAAAAATATGACTTAGAAAAAGCGGTGTATTTTACTATTTATTTTGTAAAGGAAATTTATAATGATGGGTATGAAGATAAAATATTGGATAAATTGGAAATTGATGATTTAGAATTTTTATATCAGTATGGTGAAAATGAGTTTGATGAGATAAAAACGAGAAAAAAAGATTTTTGGACAAGCCTTTTTTCAGAGACGAATATAGATGAAATTACTGAAAAACCTAAGTACAATGGGATTGTAGAATTATAAATATAAGAATATTTAGCTTATAGAATGGTAAAGAACTTAGTTGGTGTTGATATGATAACAAATAAAGATAATATTTAATAAAGAAAAATATTAAAGTTTTATATTAATTATATTTAAAAAGTGCTTAATAAGATTAAGTTTAAAAGGAGATAGATAAATGAAAAATAGTATTAGTAAAGCTGACTTGGATAGTTTTGTATTAGATTTTAATTTGGAATCACCCATAAAATCTTATAATTATACATCATTTATCGGTGGTGCTTTGTTTGCTAAAAATAAGGAATGGTATCCTTATTATCTTTCAAAACATATATTGCTATTAAGCAATAATATTTTTGATGTGTCATGTGATGATATGCTAATGTATGAAGATAAAAATGTTTTTGAAGATGTTGGATTTGATAAAGGAATTATTAATAATGGGAAAATTAAAGAGTTTATAATTGATAAACTAAAAAATGGATATTATGCTTCTGTTACAATTGATGAATTTTATATTCCAAATAGATATGCATATCAAAGAAAATGTTTTTATCATGATATGCTTATATATGGTTTTGATTTAACAGAAAATGTTTTTTATACAGCTGGATATGACAATACTGGACGTGTGAGTATGATTAAATACGATATTGATCTCATTGTAGCGACAATTTCAAAATGTCTTAAAGAAAGAAAATCGAAACCTTTTTTCCACTTTTATAAGTGTAAGAAGTGTTGTTTAGGGTTTGAGGTTGAAAAAGTAAAAACAGTATTAAATAAATATATCAACTGTGAACCAATAAGTAAAAAAAAATATGATGGTAAGTATGGAATAGCTGCATATGAAGGTTTGATTAGTAGATATAAATATTCTTGTAAAAATAGTACTTATTGGAGAAAAGCATCATTTGATATGTTGTGTGAACACAAAAAGTTAATGCTAGATAGAATTAATTATCTTAATACAAATCATGAAGCTATTGATGCAGAACTTATACATGTTTTCGAAGAGATTTTTAAGACATCCAAAAGCATACAAGCAAATTCAATCAAATATGAAATAACTAAAAATGAAAAGGTGCTTCATCAAACAGTAGATAAAATAAAAGAGATTGCAGATATTGAACAAAGAGCAATAGAAAAGTTACTTAGGTCAATTTAGACATATATCATATATAAAGATAGAAGAAAGAGTGGATAATTTGGGATGATTTTTCTTAGATGAAAAATGTTTATTTGGGTATAATTAGTTATAATATTGGAGCATAATTACCAAATAACTTTTAATATGAAATGTTACATAAGTGTAAAAAGGAAATATTAAAAATTCTAGAGGAATGAAAGGACGGAATAGTATGAAAAGATATGAAGTACAAATTAAGAAAATAGTTGATGAATCGTATAGCATAGATATTGGGTATGATTTAATAGATAGATTAATAGGTGATTTAAAAGCGAAACTGATACCTAAAGTTTTTAAATATGCTATTATTACTGATGAAAACGTAAAGATATTATATGCAAATTTGTTGGAAAAGAAGATGATTGAAGCAGGATTTAATGTTAAGGTGTTTTCTATTCCAAGTGGAGAAAAGTATAAAACACGTGAAATGAAAGCAAAAATAGAAGACGAAATGTTGGAAGCTGGTTATAGAAAAGATAGTTGCATAATTGCTATGGGCGGTGGGGTTGTAACTGACTTGGCAGGTTTCTTGGCAGCAACCTTTTGCCGAGGAATTCCTTTTATTAATTATGCAACTACATTTCTTGCTGCTGCTGATGCAGCTATTGGTGGTAAAACAGCAGTAGATACTTCTAAAGCAACAAATATGATAGGACTTATTATTCAACCTCAAAAGGTGTATATTGATTTAAAAACATGGGAAACACTTCCAAATAAAGAAATACAAAATGGATTAGCTGAAACAATAAAGCATGCATGTATTGCTGATTATGAATTTTTTGAGTTTTTAGAGAGTAATATATGTACAATAAAGGAATGTAATAGGAATATAGTTGAGCAACAGAAATATTTAGAATACATTTGTGAAAAGAACTTAGAAATTAAATATAATGTGGTAGTGAAAGATGAGCATGAGCAGGGACTTAGAGAAATATTAAACTTGGGACATACATTGGGACGTGCGATTGAAGCGGCAAGTGAATATAAACTTTCTCATGGCATGGCTGTGTCAATTGGTATGGCAGCTGAGACATATTTAGCACATAAACAAGGAATGTTAAGTATGGATGAAATGAAGAGAGTAGTTGATTTGTATAAAAAAGCAGGGTTGCCGGTTAAGATAAATAAACAAATTATTAAAAATAATATTATTGATAAGATTCAGGCTGATAAGAAAGTTAGAAAAGGAGAGGTCCGTTTTGTTTTACAAGAAGGCATAGGAAAAATAAGACAGTTTGGAGAAAATGAATATTCTAAGCCAATAGATATAGAATTAATAGATGAGGTTATAGAGTTTCTATATGAGTAATTAAGTTATTTTGGTTATTTAAAATAAGAATAAATGAAAGGAATTATGTTAATATATATGTTATGGAAAACAGAAGAGAGGATTTTGATTTTTTTATACGAAATAAAGATGCAGTATATTTAGACAATGCAGCAACTACACTTTGTCCTAATGTGGTAGTAGAAAGTATGTCGGATTGCTATAAGTATAACTTTACTAATATTAATAGAGGTATTTATCCTTTAGCAGAAGAAACATTTGATATGGTACTTAGAGCAAAGAAAAATATTATAGATTTTTTTGGAGGAAAAGAAAAGTATGATGTGATTTTTTCAACAGGAACAACAGATTCAATAAACATTATTGCAAGATCTTATGTGAAAAAAATCTTGAAAAAAGGTGATGTGATTATGATATCTCCATATGAACATCATTCTAATTTTTTACCTTGGAAAATTCTTTGTAAGGAAAAAGAAGCAAAACTGTTAATGTTTCCCGTTGATTCAGAAGGGATGATAAATGTTAGTGCAATACCAAAAGATATTTGTGAAAAAATTAGGTTTATAGCATTAACACATGTATCAAATGTAACAGGAATTAAATTGAATGTTGAAGATGTTATTTCGTATTTTAAAGAAAAAAATATTCCAATATTAATTGATGGAGCCCAAAGTTCACCACATTATGATATTAAGTTGGATGATTTAGAATGTGATTTTTTTGCATGCTCTGCACATAAGATGTTGGGCCCGTTTGGGGTAGGAGCTATTTTTGTAAAAAAACAAAGATTAATAGAGATGGATGTAAATAATACTGGGGGAGGCATGGTTTTAGATATTGAAAAATTGATTTGGAAAGAAAAAACTGATAAATTTGCAGCGGGTACTATTAATACAGTTGGAATTATAGGTTGGAATAAGGCAATAGAATATTTAAACAATTTGAACCATTCTATAATTACGAAAAGTATGGGTGAATTACAAAGTAAGTTGTATTCAAAACTTAATAGTAATAGCAAAGTGCAAATGTATTCAAATAAGGACAATAATTCTGGAGTAATATCCTTTAATGTAGGGAATATTCATCCACATGATGTTGCAGCATATTTATATAAGAAAAATATTATGGTAAGAGTAGGAAATCATTGTTCAATACCAACTATGAAGTATTTGAATATCAAATCTTGTATAAGAGCATCTCTATACATATACAATAGCAACCAAGATATTGAATGTTTAATAGAAGAAATAGATAAACTTGCATCTATGTGTTAATAGTAAAATGAAATGTAAAGAAAGGAATTTATGGTTGCAAATAGAAGATGAAAAAATTAGATGTAATAAAAACAATATATGGAAATGAACTTGGTGAAAATAATTATTTTGAAAATTATAGTATTGTTGAAGCTCCTGATTTTATAATAGAAGGTGCAGGAGACTACTGTGGAGATAAATTAGATTTTCGCATAAGAGTAATAAAAAACAATATTGAAATTGAACCAATAAGTAGTGCTTGTGTTATTACAGAGAAATCATTAAGTATAATGTTAGCTGAGTTGAAAGAGAAAAGTTTACAAGAACAATTAGAATATTGTAAATATATGATTGATTTTATTGAAAACGAGAATGATTTTTCGGTTACTTGTTTGAAAAGTTTGAATTCATTAGCAAAACATCGTAAAGACTGCATTATTTTACCATGGAAATTAATGGAAAAAAGTTTAGAAACTGCTATACATATGAAACCAGAACTATCATCTCAACCACAAATTATAAGGGGAAATAGTTTAGATTGTGAAGCTTGTGTTTCGGCAAATTATATAGGTGTTACCAATAAAGAAAAGGAAGAAACGAAAAAAAGTAATGTCAATGTTTTATTAAGTGTTATTGATACGCCAGATAAAGATTTAGATGAGGTCGAAAAGAAAATAAGAAAAATATCGAAGATATATCCACGGAGATTTGGGAAATTAATACTTACACAAGAGGAACTAGATGGATTGAGCTTAGTAATGAAAAATTGGGATGATGATTTCGTTCTATTTTATTCAAGAAATAAAACGGCCAATATTATTGCAAAACATATAGGTACATTAAATTTTAAAATTCCGGATAAGCTCCAGGAATGTATAGAAAAAGAGTCTCATAAAAGAAAAATTGTCGATGAAACATATACAAATATTGAGAGAATTTTAAAAAAAAATAATGTTACTTATTATGGCGTTAAAGGAATTGCAACATCAAAATACTATGAAGGGGTTGAGCGGTATTATGGAGATATTGACATAATGGTTCCCGATATGGCAAGCTTTTTTAAAGCCTTTTCATTAATAAGAGAGGACTTGAAATTTGATTATTGTTCAGAGTTAGGAAAGATGTGTTCAGTAAAATGCTATAATAGCGAAATGATTAGTGGGCATGGACATGTTGATCGTTTTATAGATGGAGAAATGATAACAATAGATATAGGATATCCTTGTATTCCAGCAGATAATAATAGACTTGTAAAAGTTGGAGATTTTAAAAACTATTATACAGATAATTTATTTATAATAGCTTTAGCACATGCTTTCAAACATGCCCGACCGCCTATTAAAGATATTAACGATTGCTACTTAATGATTGTAAATAAAAAAATTAATTATAATTATATTACGAATTTTCTGGTTGAAAACAAAATGGAAATAAAATATTATGCATTGTGTAGAATCTTAGAAAAGTATTATAATTTACAAACAAAAAATATTTCAAATTATGATCAAATTAAAAGAATATTGACATTAAAAGAAAGAAAAACGGTAGCTGAATTAATAAAGTGTGGATGGCCATTTTCGAAAATTGCACAGAGACTATTTCAATATACACTTTTTAAAAAAGGGAAGAAGGAAAAAATAGGAAATCAAATTATAGATAATTTTTTTGCTACAGAAGCTAGAGTATATTTTATTCCTGTATTGAGAACATATTCAAGATGGAGAATTACAGAAGAAATAATAGATAAATTATCGAAAAAATATGGAACAATTGTTGTTATTGCAGATGGGATCTATGGTATTAGTGTTTCAGAGCAAAAATATGTTGTCGTAGATCATAGTATATTTGTTTGTAGGGATGGATTTAATGTAAAGTCAGATTTGCCATATCGTTGGATAGAAAATGCGATTCATATAGCGAATGAATTTACAAATGATTATCGTATATGTTTATATTTTGATGATAAATTAGAAAAATGGGATTACAGATGACATGCACATAGTTTTGGGAAGAAATGAAATAAAAGGAAGGAGATACATACGTTTTAACGTTTGTTGAAATGAATATGAAAAATAAAAAGAAATTTAGCTATTTAGGTGTGAAATGGGAACTTATTTTTTCTGAACATACAGAGAGTTTAGTTATGCCATTTTATGGAGACTATTATATTATTAATGAAGATAAAGAGGCTATTAGTGACTTTTCAGTAGAACTTGTAGAGAAAACACATGATAATATTCAAAAAATTTTTGAGAGAGGTGATGATATTCTTATTCATAATAGTGAAAAACCACTATTTCATGATAAAGGAGTAAAATTAGATATTGGTAATATTAGATATGTTTATAATTTGATAACAAAGAGTGTATATGAAATTAATTATATATTTAATGAAATAAAGATATATAATTGCGATGTTGAAATGTTGGCAAGAGACGGAATAAGAGTTTCGAGGGATTTTATAAAAGTATTTGTGGAGAATGCTGGAATACACTCAATGTTTCATTGCTCTGCTGTTGTTGGACCTAAGGGGGATTGTATTGTTTTTATTGGTGAAAAGAACAAGGGAAAAACAACTATTTCATTAGATTTAATTTATGAACATGGTTATGCAGAATTATCAAGAGATAGAGTTTATTTCGGTATTGAAAATGATAGAAAATTGGTTGCATATGGATGGCCTACTTATTACAATCTAACAATGAAGACTCTAAACTTTTTTGATAAAACTAGAGGGATTGTTCCAGATAAATATGCAAATTTTGATGCGGAGACATTGAGTAGAATCAGAACTAAAAAGCAATTAATTGCAGATGATATTTTTATTACAAATAAAGTCAAAAATGCAGAAGTTGATTACTTTGTGGTATTGGCGAAAGATGATGAAGAGATTGATTTAAAACGTATTATTTCGAAAAATAGTTTTTCACCATATGATACATATACAACAGAATGGCATGGGATGTATTTGGATAGAAAAAAAATATTGTCAAATGCAAAAAAAATAACAAATGTATTAATGGACTTTGATAATCTTGTTGTATTAAATGTAGACAAGAATATTGATATTACGATTGAAAGATTGTTTGATAAAATTGGAAAATAATTATGTAAAATCATATCAAAATTGAAAATGAGATTTTGAAGTGGATATTATATCTAAATAGGATTTTTAGAAAATAAACAATAAATTCGAATTAGGGAATAGAAAAGAGTTTATATTTGAAAGAAAAATTGTAAGTATGTTATATATTTGTACTTAAAATGAGGAAACAAATAGGGTAATAAGAGTGTTTTGTTTCCTCTCTCTTTTAATTATTTGGATGATATGCAGTATAGTCAATATTTAAGACACGATTTTTAAATATATTTTTACTGGAACCAGAGATTATTTGTTCTGATCCCAGTAAAATGCCTCTTTTTCATTTGGTGTTAGATATCCCAGTGAACCATGTGGTCTTCTGGTATTGTAGAAACCTTCGATGTACGAGAAGACAGACTGATAGAGTTGTTGGTAGGTGCGAAAGTTCCTACGATTGGTTTCTTCTTTCTTGAGATATTTGAAGAAACTTTCACAACAGGCATTATCGAAAGGATATCCTTTCTTTGAAAATGACTGCACCACATTAAGAGAATCCAGCAGTTGCCTGAATGCCAAAGCAGTATACTGTGATCCACGGTCAGAATGAAACATAAGTCCATAAGGACATTTTCGAGATTCGTAAGCCTTGCGAAAGGCAGTTAAAGTAAGCTCAACATCAGGTTTTGATGATATATGCCAGGAGATAACTTTCCTGGAAAATAGATCCATAACAATGCAAAGGTAATACCATTTACCACCGGCTTTAATATAGGTAAAATCGCTAGCCCATACAGTATTTGGAGCCTTTTGATTAAACTTTTGTTGCAGATGATTGGTACATTCGCCGTTGTCTTTGTGACGGCCGCTGTGATGAGGCTTATCTGTTGCCATAGCAGGAAGCTGCATTGATTTCATCAGTCGGTACACTCGTCCGACGCTGATGTTGATACCATAATCACGTCCTAAGATGTATGTGAGTTTATAGGCTCCGATACGTTTATCGTAATCAGCATAGATATGGAGAATGGTCTGTTTGATGTTCTGATTTTCAATAGTACGTGGAGCAGGCTCAGAATGAAAATGTTTGTAATAAGTGCTACGGTTGACACCAAGAACTCTGCAAAGAGTTTTGATGTCATGTTGAAATCTTAACTTATGTACGGCTTCTAATCTTTGTCTGAGTGTGGCGTGAAGATGGCAATCGCTTTTTTTAAGATTAAGTTTTCCTCTTCGAGTTGGGCATTCCGTATTTGGAGCTCTTTAATTTGTTTAGCAGTAAGAACATTGCCATCCTCCGTTTCAACGGTAGAGTATTGCTTAATCCACCTTGTGAGTGCGGTTTGGGACACGCCGTATTCTTTTACCAGGGAAGCCTGGGTTTTACCATTGTGATAAAGATCAACGAGTGTTCGTTTGAATTCTTCATCATAACGAGTACCTTGTTTTGACATAATGACTACCTCCTTTTTGTGTATGATTTATTGTAACAAGGAATTATAAATCGTGTCTACTTTTTTAGTATAGATCCACACAGGTGAAGCGGATGTGTGGACTGGATATGGGCGGGAGTTATAATAAGTCTAAGAAAGAGAATCTAGAGGTGAAGCAGTGTCCGCAGGAGAAGGTGGAGTATATTAAAGATGCGTTAAGACATTTTAATATCATATAGATTAAAAAATACGATGGGAGAAACGTTATGATTGTAGGTGTTATGTTGAGGCATTACAAAAACTATGAAAATGTTAATTTTTTGCCTATAAGTGATAATATAGAGTGTAAGTATACAGTATATGTTGGGAATAATGGGGTTGGAAAAAGTGGAATCTTAGAATCATTGGATGTAGTATTAAATAATCGTGAATGGAATATTACATCAGGAGTAAAAAAGAGTGAAGCTTATATATGCCCTGTATTTTTAATAAAGAAGGATACTGTCAGCAATCATATAGGTGAATATGAGTTTATTAGTAATTATTATTGGAATGTTGATGATAGCACAAATCTGAGTTCTAGAAATACAGCAGCGGTGATGGCTTTTTTGGACTTTAAAAATAATATTAAAGAAAAATATGAAGCCAATTATTATTTAATATTAATCGGAATACAGATTAATGATAGGCATTCATATTTCTCAAGTACTTTTGATTCGGATTTCATTAATAAATTTTCTGACAATTTTAATATGAAAAGGGAGGAAGCACGAGATGTTTTGGATGAAATAAGAGATGAAATTTTTGCTAGGTATAATTATTTGTATATTCCTGTAGAACAGTCGCTGAATGAACTATTGAAATTAGAAAATAATGAAATGCAAATGCTATTAAATAAAAATTTGCTTAACGAAATAGAGCAGATCTTAACTAAGAAGCAAGACGGAGTTGGAAATAAGTCTATAGTAAAACAAATAAATGAATATTTGGATAAATTTATTGAACAAGTCAATGAAGCAATTTCTTCGGTGGACGAATCATACAGTTTTTCTACGGAAGGAAACTATAAAAAGAGTTTGACAGCAAAAGACATTAGGGAAAAAATTCTTGAAGCATATTTTCCGTTAAGGGTATTAAAACGTAATGGTAGAAAAATTAGTCAACTTAGTTCTGGAGAACAGAGAAAAGCATTAATTGATGTTGCATATTCAGTATTGGTAGCAAATGGGGATAATGACACTGAACGAGAAATTATTTTGGCAATTGATGAACCAGAGACGTCTATGCATATATCAAATTGTTTTAATCAATTTATGATGTTAGAGAGTTTGGCAAAAATATATGGAAAGCAAGTTATCTTAACAACACATTGGTATGGCTTTTTACCTATTACGCAGTTTGGTAATATGCATCATATATCTAGAAAAGAAGATAATAGGGTTAAGATTGATACATTTGA
>ERZ506887.1365-NODE-1365-length-13043-cov-4.077379_pt1 | contig 13043 bp, 14 predicted proteins | sample MGYA00512905_ERZ506887 | MGnify/ENA metagenome assembly ERZ506887 | reverse complement strand
GTGCGGATGACATAGCAGATGCAGTAAAGGCACTGGATAATACGAAAGATGTTGCAAAAGAAGTAGATGATATGGCGGCGCTGCAAAATATTTGGATGATGTAATTGAGAGTGGTAAAACAACTATTATATATGGGTCAGATGATATAGCTAATTATCAATATAATATGATTGAAAATCCAGGACCGTTAGCAGAAATGCCTAATCAACCTGCAAAGAATTTCTATGGTGGCAGATACAATATGGAAGTATTACAGGAAGATAGAATAATGTATCGAGCAGGTAACACTCAAAATCCGTACGGAAGATGGTTTACGAGTGAGCCACCTGCTTCTGTTGCTAATGTAAGAATTGACACAGCGGTAAAGACTCATTGGATAGACCCGAAAACTGGTGCGTATGAGGCAAGCTCTTATATAGATAATGTATATGCGATTAAAGTACCAAAGGGTACTAGTGTTTATACAGGACCAGTCGGACCGCAATGTGGAGTATACGTGGGAGGATATAATGTTATGCAAACCTATATAGATGCACCATGGACTTTTGAAGTTGTAGGAAAAACACCGTTGCAATAGATTGGAGATAGAAGAATGATAAGAAATGAAGAGTTTTTGCAGTTGCGAGAGTCGTATATAGAGATTGGCAAAATGGTACAAAAATATGGATATGGACAATATAACGGGATATTAAGAATTCTTATGGGACAAGTTAATTGTATTGACTCGGATGAGAGAGATGGTGAAAAAATGAAATACTTGATAGAAAGCTATAGTAAACTGTTTGCTTCGATAGGCGGGTTGAGCGATTTCATTATTTATGATGCAGATGTTCAATTAAGAAATCAGTTGAATGAGAAATATAATGACGAAGTAAAAAGGGTTTGGAACATTATGAAAGACTATATTTAATTATGACTTCGTAGAAGAACATCCGCTGCTTTCAGATATAGGGGAAGTTATAAAAAAATCAAACAAGCTGAATGTAGACGTCAGGTCCTACGAAAGTGAAAAAGCAAAAGAAGTCATGGAAGAATTCGCCCCCCTGACAGAAAGTATTAAAAAGGCAATACAAAAATATGCCGGACAGGAAAGGCAATTATCCGGATATGCATCTGGAGATGCAGATAAAGTACAGGAAATAGCAGAATTAAACAAAAAGGTAATGCAAAGCAACTGGTACAAATAAAAAGTATTTTATCCGAGGCATTAATAAAAAATCAAGATTACAAATGGTTAGATGATGAGGAAAGAAAAGAATTTGCAGAAACAATAATGAAGTTTTCAGATAAGATTCGTAGCCTTTAAAATCAAATTTGTTGTATTTATTATGGTTATACTTTATGACTCCCAATTCTCTAAATTTCTTTTTTAAAAGTAACTGTATTACCTACCTGTTTACGAAGGGAATAATATGTAGGTGATACAGTTATTTTTAGTCTATTGCCAGAGGGAATGGACAGCTGAGGGCGAAATTTGCCATTGGGTATACAAAAGTATTTGTCCGACATTTTTATTGTTATCTGCTTGGAACGCTTGACAATAAAGTGTATTTGAGAATGTCTCAATTCATAATTTCCACAGAACAAACATTTGCCAGGGATGTTGCCGGCAGCAGGAGAATTTGCCGGAACTGATTTGTATAAACTTCATGCAAAAATACAAAATGAACGCACAGGTACTTTCCTGTTTATGCTAAAAAAAGCTTAGAAAATGGGGAAAAGAGGTCTCAGTATTATTATATGCCAAAAACAGGGAAGAAATCATCACCATCGTTTTCTCCACTGTTTTTCATTAACACATAGCGAAGGTGCCGCTTAATCATCTATTTTGATAATTTTGCGACAGGTCTTTTTTAAGATTTATCTCATTGCTTCTAAAAGTGCAGTCTTCATTTTGTACAGACGGTCGGACAAATCCACATAAATTTCATGGGGATTAATTAACCGGCGGCTTTCTTCCCATAGAGTGTTAAGCTCCCGGAAACAGTATTCCCTAATGTCCATTACCTCAGGTGAAGAATAGACGCAGGTTCCTTCCAAAAATACAGGTACTAGCATTTTTCTGAGGGTAAAACTGCCTGCCTTTAATAGTGTCTTTTTCCAGGTTTCCACCGGATCAAACAAAAGCAGGTCTTCTTCCTCTGAAATCATATCATCTTCCAAAGCAATTAAGTCGGCTTTGATCTTTCCACTTTCTTTTTCATAAACACGGTAAATGGTTTTATTTCCCGGATTAGTAATCTTTTCTGAGTTTTCAGAAAGCTTGATCTTAGGAATAAATATCCCTTCCGATTCCACAGCGGCAATTTTATAAACCCCTCCAAAAGATGGATTATCTTTGCTGGTGATCAGATTAGTTCCCACCCCCCAGGAGGTGATGGCGGCACCCTGAGTCTTTAGACTGTCAATTAAATATTCATCCAGATCGCTAGAGGCAGAAATAATAGCATCGGTAAATCCGGCATTATCCAGCATTTTTCTTGCTTTCTTAGATAAATAGGCAAGGTCCCCGCTGTCAAGACGGATACCATAAGAGGAAAGGGGAATGCCTTTATCTTTCATTTCCTGAAAAATACGGATAGCGTTTGGCACTCCTGATTTTAAGGTGTCATAAGTGTCTACTAACAGAATGCAGGCGTCGGGATATAGGGAAGCATAGGTTTTAAAGGCTGTATACTCGTCCGGAAAGCTCATGATCCAGCTGTGGGCATGGGTTCCCTTAATTGGTATGTTGAACAGCTTTCCCGCTAAAACATTTGAAGTTCCGATGCAGCCACCTATCATGGCGGCTCTTGCTCCGTAAATTCCTGCATCAGGGCCTTGAGCACGTCTCAGTCCAAATTCCATAATACCATCGCCTTTTGCTGCATATACTACACGAGAGGCTTTTGTGGCAATAAGACTCTGGTGGTTAATAATGTTTAAAATTGCAGTTTCAATCAACTGTGCTTCCATAATAGGAGCGATTACTTTTATTAGAGGCTCTCTGGGAAAAATAACACTTCCTTCTGGAATTGCATAGATATTTCCTGAAAATTTGAATTTTTTTTAAAAATTCCAAAAAATCATCTTCAAAAATTCCAGTACTTTTTAAATACTGAATATCTTCTGGAGAAAAAGAAAGAGCCTTAATATACTCAATTACCTGCTCTAGTCCTGCCATAATGGAATAGGCACTGCCGGAAGGATTGGAACGGTAAAATACGTCAAAGATAACGGTCTGATGGTTTTGGGACTTAAAATATCCCTGCATCATGGTAAGCTGGTAGAGATCTGTCATTAAAGTTAAATTTCTAGTATCCATGGTTTGCCTCCTTATTGTCTTTTTTATATGTTTACCACAGATTCTCTTTCTCATGCAATAGTGAAAAAGTTACAAAAGAAAAAATAGAAAAGAAAAGGCATGATTGTAAAAAATAAGAATATATTTGATTAGTGTAAAAAGGAGGAATCTGTTTTGAAAGAAAAAATAAAATTTATTGCAGCATTTATGATTATTATTATGTTTCTTCCTTATGTATGCGTAATTCTTCTGCACAGTAATGTACAGGCGGAAGATACTTTTATAACTACTACAGTGGAAGAGGAAAATACGGATGTGGAAGTATTTGTGCCGGGAGTGCTGGCAGCCCAGATATCAGTGCAAAGTGAGCCGGAAATGTTAAAGGCACAGGCAGTTATTGCCCGAACCGAGATTTATAAAATGATGGAGGAGCAGGGGATTACTGATCTGGAAGCGAAATATTTATCCCAGTATATGAGTCTGAGTGAGATGGAGAAGGTATGGGGTTATAATAAAATGCAGGAATATTACAGCAAATTTAAACAGGCTGCCGAGGAGACCAGTGGCATTGTAATGAAGTATCAGGGGCAGTACATAGAACCTTCTTACCATGCGGTAAGCAATGGAAACAGCCGGGAGGGTAATCAGGTGTATCACAGTGAAAATTATCCCTATCTGGAAACTGTGGAGAATCCCTATGATATTCTGTCGGAAGACTATTTAAAAGTGACTATGTTGGACAAAAAGGTTATGGCAGAAAAGCTGGCAGCGGTCTTAGGGGAGGAAAATCTCTCACAAGATTTCATGGCGCAAATAGAAATCAGCGAAAAGGATGGGGCAGGTTATGCCACTAAAATAAAAATAGGTGAACATATTATGGCTGGAGAAGAATTTCGCAAGGTGCTGGAATTGAATTCTGCCTGTTTTGAATTGGAGGAAGTAAACGGAAAAATAAGAATTACAACCAAAGGACTTGGGCATGGTATTGGATTAAGCCAGTTCAATGCCAATGAAATGGCAAAGAACGGAGAGGATTATAAAACAATTCTCAGCTACTATTTTAAAAATATAGAATTTATCAGTGAATAAAACAACAGATTTGGTCAAGACTATTACTGAGGTGATAGGAATGAAGAAGAATAAAAAACTTGCCGCAGCATTTACACTTATTTTTACCGCCGCAGCAACTATGGCAGGGGCATATGCGTTGGGGAACTTTACTACCAATGATAGTTCGGGATATGTGGATTTAAGTGAAGTAGATGAAAATAAAACGGCGACAACACAAGACAATGGTGAGCAGCTGGCAAAAGCTGATCAGGAAGAAACCGGAAGCGAATTTGGCATGGACAATGTGATGGATGCCACAGATGAGTACAAAGAAGAATCTTCAAAAAGTGCCAGAAATGAAATGACAGATGAGGGTGAAGAGACTGCACAGGAAACAGAAAACGCAGAGCAGCAGATAGCAATGTTAGAAACAGAAGATGAGAAGAAAGCTGTTGCAGAGAAAACAGAAGGACAGGAAGAAGCCGAGACCGTAGAAGAAACAGCGGAAGCAATGTCAATGTCTGCGGTTAATGAGAGCAGCGATGTGGAACTGAATTTTAGTCCGGATCAAAAGCTTACATGGCCGGTATCAGGAAATGTGATCATGAATTACAGTATGGAAAATACCGTATATTTTGCAACTTTAGATCAGTATAAATACAATCCTGCACTGATCATTGGATGTGAGACTGGAGACAGTGTGAAAGCAGCAGCAGACGGAAAAGTAGTCTCTATAGAAACTCTGGATGAGACGGGAACCACAATGACGGTAGATTTGGGGAACGGATATCAGGCAGTATATGGTCAGTTAAAGGATATTACGTTAAAAGAGGGAGATAGCTGCAGCGCAGGGCAAGTTCTTGGCAGTGTCAGTGATCCATCCCGTTATTATTTAAAAGAAGGAAGTAATCTCTATTTTCAGTTAGAAAAAGACGGATCATCTGTAAATCCGTTAGATTATTTAAATTAAATATTTAGTATTTACAGAAAAATCACCTTGTCGTAAAATAAAAATAACGGTAAGGTGATTTTATGAATTATACATATATAGTAGAATGTAAAGACGGCACATTCTATACGGGGTGGACAACAGATTTACAACGGCGTGTAAAAACACATAATGCAGGAAAGGGAGCAAAATATACCCGTTCCCGTCTGCCGGTAGTACTCAGGTACTTTGAGAGTTTTCAGACAAAAGAAGAAGCCATGCGCAGAGAATATGAGATTAAACATTTGACACGAAAACAAAAGCAAAAATTAATTGAAAAAGTAGTTGACAAAAAGAGCTGAATTGAATATAATAAAACAGTAATCATTACTATTATTAAAATAACTTTTCTCGCAGGAAGGCAGGTATTATATGCAACAGCTTAAATACAGCAGACAAAGAGAATCCATAAAGAATTTCCTTATAACTAGGAAGGATCATCCAACTGCTGATGTTGTATACACCAATGTAAGGAAAGAGTATCCTAATATTAGTCTTGGAACAGTATATCGTAATCTGGCACTGCTTTCAGAGCGTGGCGAGATTACGAAAATATCAACTGGAGATGGACCAGATCGTTTTGACGGGAATCCACTCCCGCATTATCATTTTATCTGTAAAAAATGTGGAAGTGTTATGGACCTTGAAATGGAGAGTATCGACCAGATCGACAAAATAGCAAATGCTAATTTTGGAGGTGTCGTAGAGGGACATGTAGCATATTTTTACGGAAGTTGTGAAGATTGTAGATAGTTTTTTGAAATGAAAGGAGAATTCAATAATGAAAAAATTCGTTTGTCAGGTATGTGGATATGTATATGAAGGAGAAGCAGCACCAGAGTTCTGCCCACAGTGTAAAGCACCAGCTTCTAAGTTTACAGAACAGGGTGAAGAAAGAACATGGGCAGCAGAACATGTGGTAGGTGTAGCACAGGGAGTTAGCGAAGATATCCTTGAAGATTTAAGAGCTAACTTCAATGGTGAATGTTCCGAAGTAGGTATGTATCTTGCAATGGCAAGAGTAGCACATAGAGAAGGATATCCTGAAATTGGTTTATACTGGGAAAAAGCAGCTTACGAAGAAGCTGAACACGCTGCAAAATTTGCAGAGTTATTAGGTGAAGTAGTAACAGACAGCACAAAGAAGAACCTCGAAATGAGAGTTGAAGCTGAAAATGGTGCTACAGCAGGTAAAATGGACTTAGCAAAACGTGCTAAGGCAGCTAACTTAGATGCTATCCATGATACAGTTCATGAAATGGCTCGTGACGAGGCAAGACATGGAAAAGCATTTGAAGGTCTGTTAAAGAGATACTTTGGTTAATCATAAGCCTTGTAAAATAAATAGTTTGAAAAAATAAGGGTATGTTGGAGCAATACGACATACCCTTAGATAGTGTAAGAAAAACTAAGGAGGGGTATAAGTATGGTGGTAACTAAAGAATGTCCAGTATGCAATGGCTTTGGTTATATTGAGTGTCCAGATTGTACTGGAATGGGTGTTATAGCAGGTTTTGGTACATGTCCAAGGTGTGAAGGGGATTGTGTGGATACATGTTATTGTTGTGATGGAAGTGGTCAAGTAGAAGATGAAGATTTTTGGGACAGATATGAAGAAGATGACTTTTAGGGTAGTGTAAAATATATGATGAAAATATGGTAGAGTTCGATTTAATGGGAAAGAAGTTAGAAGTTCCAAAGTTCATCTTGAACCAGTTTATAGCAGAATATTAAAAAGTAGTCTAGAGTGTGTAAAAGTAGGTAAAAGTATCAAAAAAGTATTGCATAACTTGAAAAATGTTGTATAATACTATGTAAAGAGGTGATGGTTCTTCGGAGCTGTTTCCTCGTAGATACCGAACGGGCTTGTGTGTGTATACATGCAAGCCTTTAGATTTTTAAGGGGGGATTTTTATGTTAAGAGGAATGATTTTTGTAGACCATATGAATTTTGATATAGCATTACAGAATTACTATAAGTCACTTGGCTTACAGACACCTAAGCTGGTTTATAATGTACTTTTTAGAAATCTCACAGGGCAAATAGATAATGTTGATTTCTTAAAATCATTTATTTTTGTTCCTAAACCAGATACTTTTTTAATGAACGACAGTCATTTAAACAGTTATTATAATTGGGTAATCGGTTTGAGTAATGCGCCTTATATAGATGTTATTGAGGGCAATTATATTGCACGACAAGTTGATGAAAGTGTACCTATGGACATTCAGAAAAAGAATACATATTACAAGGTAGAAAAAGGTACGGATATTAACTTAGCTACGCATACACTCCAAAAGGCTTTTTATAATTCCTACGATATTGCTTTTGTTATGAGTGCTGATACGGATTATTTGAAAGTATATGAAGTCTTAAAGAGTATGGGAAAGTTAGTCGTAGTAGTTGGTGTCAGAGGACAAAATTTATCCCGTATCAAAGGACAGGTAGATAATACTCTGATACTGGATAAGACATTTTTTGATACCTGTCTGCGTATTTCACCAAAACACAGTTCTGCTTCAAGCAGTAATTAACAGCGTGTAAAATCATGTGTAAAAAGTGCTTATGTACTTTTTCCCAGTAAAATCAAGGAATTTTTACATTATGCTATGATGAGGCAAGACATGGAAAAGCTTTCGAAGGATTATTAAAGAGATACTTTGGCTAATCATAAGCCTTGAAAAATAAATAGTTTGAAAGAAATAAGGGTATGTTGGAGCAATCCGACATATCCTTATTTTGGGTTAAAGTGTTTATGTGAAATTCTTCATAATAGTGCCTTCGAATTGTTGAAGCCCAAAATGGATTTTCAAAAAATACTGTCAAATTTGCTAAAACCAATTATATCATATTTTTTCATTCCGCATAGAATGTTCTTTTATGATATGTTGTACTTGATAATTGCTGAAATTAATAGTTGAATAAGGTAATGATTTCCAGTATAATTGTGTCAACTATATGGAAAAAGGAGAAGATTTACAATGAATGGTGTCATATAAAATAAGATAATATACAACAGAGTATGGAGGGAGATAAGCGTGGAAATTGAAGTAAAAAATGTATCAAAAGAATTTGTTTCGCCCAAAAAGTATCCGGGTTTAAAAGGGGCAGTAAAAGGACTTTTTTCCAATGAAAAAGTACGGAAAATGGCGGTAGAGGATATTTCCTTTTCCATTGAGAAGGGAGAAATTGTGGGATACATCGGAAGTAACGGTGCCGGGAAATCCACTACCATTAAAATGATGACCGGGATTTTGGAGCCTACAAAGGGTGAATGTCTGGTTCACGGGATCAATCCCAGTAAAGAACGTAAGAAAAATGCACAAAATATAGGGGTTGTTTTTGGACAGCGGACACAGCTATGGTGGGATTTACCTTTAAGTGAATCCTTTACCATTTTAAAAGAAATATATAATGTTAGTGATGAAGAATATAAATCCCAGATGAAGTTTTTAAATGAAGTGCTGGAATTGGAAGAATTTTTTACAAGACCAGTACGAAATCTGTCTTTGGGGCAAAGAATGCGTGCTGATTTAGGAGCTGCACTTTTACATAATCCAAAAGTGCTTTATCTAGATGAACCTACCATTGGATTGGACCTGGTGGTAAAGGACAACATTCGAAAAGCTATTCGGGAAATCAACGAAAAATACAAGACAACAGTTGTATTGACAACTCATGACATTGAAGATATAGAAGAACTTTGCAACAGAATCATTATAATTGATGATGGAAAGAAGATTTATGATGGTTCTTTAGTAGATTTGAAAGAAAAATACGGAGTTACCCGGAAGGTTACTATGGAAGTAAAAAATATAAAGGAAGCTTTAAAGGTGGATTTATCCTCACTTTTAAAGGTGCCTAAAGAAGTATATCAGGTAACAGCGGATAAGGAAACAAACAGTGTGGAGGTTGCTTTTGATAAACATTGTTTAGGAATATCTGAGGTAATTGCACAATATATGCAGCATACGGAAGTAAGGGATATTCAGATTCAGGAAACGGAGTTGTCTGAAATTGTAAAAGCAATCTACCGCCACGGTATGGAACAGGAAAATAAGCAGGAAACAGAAGGCATGGTGAGTTAAATATGAAAAACAGAAGATGGAGTGTTTATGTGCCTTTTGCATTAAACGAACTGAAACGTAACCTTGCATATAAAGGAAGCTTTTACTTGTTCATTTTGTGCAGTTGCTTTGGTGCTTTTATTTCCTATTATTTGTGGATGGCAATCTACGGAAGTTCACAAAGTGGAGCATTAGGAGGGCTTACCAGAAACGAAATGATTCTCTATGTATTTATGACATATGTTACCGCAAATCTGGTAAATGTCGAGATTGTGGGCTATATGGAAAATGATGTAAGAGAAGGCGCAGTAGTAATGAACCTGATTAAACCTATTGACTACCGTTTAAGTCTGATTTCCAAAGCACTGGGGTGTGTTGCCTACCGATTTTTAGCACCTTCCATATTTGTATGGATTGGATTGGAAATTTACAAGGCAGCAGTATTGGGAATGAATGTGGTTTCTATAGGAAATGTGTTGTTGTATCTGGTCAGTACACTTTTTAGTGTGTTGATTTATCAGTTGTTTGATTTTTGTTTCGGTCTGATGGCATTTGTGACAACCTATATGTTCGGATTGAAAATGGCAAAAAACGCATTGATTGGATTTTTGACGGGACAGTTGATTCCAATTAGCTTTTTTCCTGAAATATTTCAGCGGATATTTGATTTTCTTCCGTTTTCCTCTATGATATATACTCCAGTGATGGTTTATCTTGGAAAATATACAGGAGAAGCATTGGCAGCAGTTTTGTTGCGTCAGGTTATCTGGATTGTGCTGCTGTATGGGTTTGGAACTTTCCTTTGGCAAAGGATAACAAAACGTTTGATTGTGCTGGGAGGTTAGAAAATGAAAGAAATAAAAAGATATGCAAGATTATACAAAGTATTTGTAGTACAGTTTTTTAAATATATCGTGCAGTCAAAAGTAGATTTCTTATTGGGACTTATGGGATTCTTCTTAACCCAGGCGGCAGGAATTGCATTTTTATATCTGGTATTTGAGCAGATTCCTGCACTTGCAGGCTGGACATTGCCACAGCTTATTTTTATTTATGGATTTGCACAGATACCAAGAGGAATCGATCATTTATTTACGGATAATATCTGGATGGTGGCGTGGAATTATATTGTAAACGGGCAGTTTGACCGTTATATGTTACGACCGATGAATTTATTTTTTCAGGTAATTTGTGAAAAATTACAGCCGGATGCCTTGGGCGAATTGCTGGTTGGCACAATTTTATTAGTAACTTCTCTATCAAATGGAGTGGTAACAATAGAGGGAACAAAGATTTGGTTCTTTATAATATCTGTGATTGCAGGGGCAGTAATCTATACTTCCGTAAAATTATTATTTGCTTCTTTTGCATTCTGGATGAAGATTAGTGGACCGGTTTTGTACACGGCATACCAGATGGCGGATTTTGCGAAATATCCTACGGAAATCTATGCAAAGGGAATCCGATTTATTATTACATGGATCATTCCCTTTGCTTTTGTAGCCTACCTTCCTGCCAGCTATTTTTTAAAGCCTCAGGTCAGCCCGTGGAGTACCATAGGAGTAGAATGTATTCTGGCGGTTATAGGCTTTGGAATTGCTTATGGAGTATTTTATTTTGGTACAAAGGCGTATGAAAGTGCAGGAAATTAAAAGAAAGCTGCTAAATTGATATGAAATAGGCATGTGAAATTTGAAGGTTTCACATGCCTAACTTATTGCAGCAGCTAACAAAATGGATACGGTTTTCTTTTTCATGATAATTCCTCACATTTCCTTCATTCTAATTAGATTGACATTTGGAAACAAATGAAAAACTTTTTGCTGCACTGGGATTTGGGTGTCACAATTGAAATTTTCCCTAGACGATATCAGGTAAGTTTGCTATCATTATAACAAGCAATGTTCGGTGAGAGACGAACGATCGTATCACGGTCACAGGAGGAAATATTTACATATAAAGAAAGGAAATAGAAAACATGAACTTCACACACTTACATGTGCATACGGAGTACAGTCTGTTAGACGGCTCCAACAAAATAAAAGAATATGTTGCCAGAGTAAAGGAACTGGGAATGAATGCTGCGGCAATTACAGATCATGGTGTAATGTATGGAGTGATTGATTTTTACAGAGCAGCCCATGAAGTGGGAATTAAGCCGATTTTGGGGTGTGAAGTGTATGTGGCACCAGGCTCAAGATTTGACAGGGATAACAGCCAGTCGGAGGACAGGTATTATCATCTTGTACTGTTAGCTGAGAATAATCAGGGTTACGCCAATCTGACAAAGATAGTTTCCAAGGGCTTTGTGGACGGTTTTTACTATAAGCCCCGGGTGGATCTAGAAGTGCTGGAAACGTATCATGAGGGAATTATTGCATTGTCTGCCTGCCTTGCAGGAGAAGTTCAAAGAAATCTTGCAAGAGGCAGAGATGAGGAGGCCCAAAGCGCCGCACTGCGGTATCAGCAGATTTTTGGGAAAGGAAATTTCTTTTTAGAATTGCAGGATCATGGAATTGCGGAACAACATTTTGTAAACCAGAAATTGTTGGGATTAAGTAAAAAGACGGGCATCGAGTTAGTTGCTACTAACGATGTGCATTATACCTATCGGGAGGATGAGGAACCTCACGATATTTTGCTGTGCCTTCAGACGAACAAAAAGCTGGAAGATGAAGACAGAATGCGGTATGAGGGCGGACAGTATTATGTGAAATCTCCACAGGAGATGGCAGAATTATTTCCATATGCTTTAGAAGCGTTGGAAAATACCTGCAAAATTGCAGAGCGCTGCAATGTGGAAATTGAATTTGGTGTGCGGAAACTGCCAAAATATGATGTTCCCGATCACATGACCTCCAAAGATTACCTTCGGAAATTGTGCTTTGAAGGTCTTGCAAGAAGATATCCGGAAGATGCAGGGGAAATTGCAGAAAAGTTAGAGTACGAATTGTCTGTTATTGAGGGAATGGGGTTTGTGGATTATTTCCTGATCGTATGGGATTTTATCAATTATGCAAGAAAGCATGATATTATGGTAGGGCCGGGTAGAGGCTCTGCGGCGGGAAGCATTGTATCCTATTGTCTTGGCATTACTAACATTGATCCGATAAAATACAGTCTGCTGTTTGAGCGTTTCCTGAACCCGGAGCGTGTGTCTATGCCCGATATTGATATAGATTTCTGTTTTGAACGAAGACAGGAAGTGATAGACTATGTGGTAGAAAAGTATGGAAAAGACCGTGTAGTGCAGATTGTCACCTTTGGTACCATGGCAGCAAAGGGAGTAATACGTGATGTGGGACGTGTGCTGGATTATCCCTATGCTTATGTAGACAGCATTGCAAAAATGATTCCCAATGAATTAAATATGACCATCGACTTGGCATTACAGAGAAATCCGGAACTGCGTAAGCTGTATGAATCAGATTCTCAAGTAACCCGTCTTATTGATATGTCAAAACGACTGGAAGGTTTGCCCCGCCATACCTCTATGCATGCCGCAGGTGTAGTGATCAGTCAGAAGTCTGTGGATGAGTATGTGCCATTATCCAGAGCTTCGGATGGTACCATTACCACCCAGTTTACCATGACAACCATTGAAGAACTGGGACTGTTAAAGATGGATTTCTTAGGGCTGCGTACCCTGACGGT
>ERZ506887.1363-NODE-1363-length-13061-cov-3.848762_pt1 | contig 13061 bp, 14 predicted proteins | sample MGYA00512905_ERZ506887 | MGnify/ENA metagenome assembly ERZ506887 | reverse complement strand
CGGGGATTTTTGTGGACGAAGAAAAAGGATTTATATTGATCATTACTGCGGATAAGGATGAGATGTTTCAGGTGTTGACTAATATGAAAGGTCAATTAGTGTTAGTAGACTTTATTGCGTTAGTAGTGAGTCTGGTGCTTTCAGGTATATTAGTTAGGAAATGTGTAGTTAAACCAGTGAAGAAACTGACTGGAATTATTACAAAGATTGGACAGCTTGACTTTACAGAAAATCAGGAAGCAAAAGAACTTAATAAACACAATGATGAGATTGGCTCTATGAGTAAGAGTGTGGAAGTATTGAGGGAAGAACTGGAGCAGATTGTTAAAAGGATGCAGAGCGAATGCAGTAATCTGTATGCAGCAGCAAATGATCTGAATCATCATTCAGAGGAAACTTCTACTACAGTACAGCAGATTGAAACAGCAGTACAGGAAATTGCAGATGGTGCAACGTCACAGGCATCTGATACACAAAATGCTACAGAAAATGTTATTTTGATTGGAAATATGGTTGAGGAAACCAACGAAGAAGTAACCGTATTGAGAAATAATGCAGATGAAATGAGACTGGCTGACGAAAAGGCAGCAGATATTTTAAAACGTTTGAATGAAATTAATGAGAAAGCACGACAGTCTATTGATGTGATCAGTGAACAGACAAATACAACAAATGTTTCTGCTACAAAGATCAGAGAAGCAACCACATTAATAACCTCTATTGCAGAAGAAACCAATTTGTTATCTTTAAATGCTTCGATAGAAGCAGCAAGAGCAGGTGAACAGGGACGAGGATTTGCGGTAGTTGCATCACAGATTCAGAAGTTAGCAGAGCAGTCCAATGATTCGGCAAGACAGATTGAGTCTATTATTGATGAATTAATTGCAGATTCAGAAAAAGCAGTGGCAACCATGGCAGAAGTGACAGAAATTATGGAAACGCAAAGTGAGCATGTAAGCCAGACAGAACAATCATTTACTAATGTACAGGAAGGTCTGGATAAATCCATTGAAGGTATTGATAACATAGCAAAACGTGCTCAGCAGATGGATACAGCCCGCAGTAATGTGGTGGATGTGGTGCAGAACCTGACTGCTATTGCAGAGGAAAATGCAGCAAGTACACAGGAAACATCGGCATCCGTAACAGAAATGAGCAACATTGTTCAAAATATAGCAGAAGGTGCTTCCAAGTTATACCAGATTGCAGGAAATCTGGAACAGGAAATGAAAAAATTCCGGGTATAATCTAAAACAGAATTACATAAAAGCCAAAAATAAGTGAACTGTTCCCCGAAAGGGAGAGCAGTTCACTTATTTTATGGGAAAATGAAAAAAATAAAATAAATTTCAAAAAACTGAAGAAAATTGGAAAGCAATTCCGTTATAATAAATGAAAGCTTTCAAAGGAGGAGGTGGATAAAATCGATTCCACAAAATTTTTATTAAATTTAATTGAGAAATATCAGAATCTAGTGTTTTCTATTTGCTATAAGATTACAAAGGATTATTTTATAGCAGAAGATTTAACACAGGAAACGTTTTTATCTGCCTTTAAACATAAGGACAGCTTTGATGGCAAGAATGAAAAGGCATGGATTGCCAGAATAGCTACGAACAAAAGTATTGATTATATCAATCAAGCGGGCAGGCGGATGGTGCCTACCGAGGATACAGATATGGAACAGTACAGATCTGATCTTGGAAAACCCGAAGCAGAGGCATTGGAAAGTGACTTTAGACAGAATTTAAAGAATCATTGTCTCAGTCTGTCGCCGCCTTATGATAAAATTGCTTATCTGTATTTTTATGAAGAAAAAAATCCAAAGGAAATTGCACAAATGTCTCAAAAGAATGTGAAAACTATTCAAACCCAGATATACCGGGCAAGAAATGCATTGAGAAAAATTTATGAAAAAGAAAGGAGCAGGTGATTAGAAATGAAACAAGAGTATTTTTCTGACAATGAACTGGAAACGTTTTTAGAAGACGTAGAACAAAATGAAATGCACATGGCACCTTTCTATCTGAAACGGGAGATAATGGAGCAGGCATTTCCAGAACAGAAGTTACGGAACGCGGTTGATAAGAAGAAAACCATGAGCAGGGCACAAAGACAAAAATGGATCATATATAATTGCAAAGTTGTTCTTGCCGCCGCCGCCGCCATTGTGGTATTATTTTTGCTTCCTACAGGGGAAAATGGCAGTCTTTGGGGAGAAGAGGATGGCAATATGAGTCAGGTAACAAACAGTATTGGCTCTAAGTCGGAGCAGCTTTGTGATGTGCTTTCAACTATATCAGATAAGTTGATCATAAATGATAGTAATTTTCAAAATAAAGAAAGTGAGGAATAAGAGATGAAACGGAAGAAAAGCAGATTTTGGAGCTTTGTGCTGTCCTTTTTGCCGGGATGTGCAGAGATGTATATGGGATTTATGAAAACAGGTATCAGTCTTATGGCAATGTTTTGGGGATTGATCGCCATAGCCACCGTATTAAATATTGGAGAAGTGATGTTTTTAACTTTAATCGTGTGGTTTTATGGTTTCTTTCATGCGAACAATATGGCAGGGCTTGCCCAGTCAGAGCTGGAGATGCTGCAGGATGATTATCTGTTCCATGTGGAAGGTTTCTGCGGGGCAGGGGAGAAATTAACTGGAAGTTATCGCAAAATAGTGTCAGTGGTTCTGATTGTATTGGGATGTGTGCTTTGTATCCGTGGTGTTTTTGGAATGTTGAGAAGATTCCTTCCAAAAGTGATCATTGATATGTATTATATTCTGGGAGATTATCTGCCACAGGTGATCGTAGGTGTGGGTATTGTTGCTATTGGTCTTACCATGATAAAAGGAAAAAAGCAGGAATTGCTGGAGGAATTTGATTATGGACGAAAAGAAAACGATTAGAGTGCACCGGGTAGGCAGTATTACCTTTGGCAGTGTGCTGGTGGTGTTTGGATTTTTGTGTCTGCTCCATGGATTTTTACCGGCACTAAGTTATGAATTAATTTTTCATTTATGGCCATGTATTCTCATTATTCTGGGAATTGAGGTATTGGCTGCTTCTGCCCGCGGAACTACCAAATTTGTATATGATAAGACTGCAGTTGTACTATTGTTTTTAGTTACCTTTTTTGTGATGTGTCTGGCAAGTGTGGATTTTGCCATGGAACATTCCGGGTACTGGATTCAAATAGAAAGAAATTCACGTTAAATTCATACAACGAAACCCTCATGCATACATTATAAAGAAAATGTGTGTATGAGGGATTTTTATATCATGAAAGGGTATATAGAAGAGCGAGCCGTGGATGTGGCGAAGTATATCATAGAGGAAAATGCTACCGTTAGACAGGCAGCAAAACGGTTTGGTATCAGCAAAAGTACGGTACATAAGGATATTACAGAGCGATTGAAGCGCATTAACCCGGCACTGGCCAAGGAAACCAGAAAAGTGCTTGATGTGAATAAATCCGAGCGCCATATTCGTGGTGGATTGGCGACAAAAGAAAAATATCTGCATCAGATGAATTGCAAGCATTGAATCAGGATAGTGCTGACTGCTGCCGGAATATGTGGCAGCAGCAGGATTGTTAAGGATTTATCAAAAAATCATGGATAAGCAAAGCAGGGTATGGTTTTCTTTATCATATTGAAGTACTTCTCCTAAAATTTCCTTTTGGTATTCCTACAGGGTATCCTAATTGTCAAAAGAAATTAAAAGGCGCTGGAAGCCCAGCGTCATAGCGTATAACTTCCTGAGTTCGTTTTAAACGCTCCCCTAAGGAGATGCAAAGGGAAGCGTCCTGAAAGCTTTTTGCAGTTGGGATAGCTTGTCTACTTTGGACAAAGCGGCCAAAGTGCAGATATCTTTTACTTTTATGCCTGCCTCCTGCAGATCAGCGTTCATAACTTTCTTATTTTTTGCTCTTGGTACTCTCAGAAAGCTTATCAACAGCAAGAGAAGCAGTAGGCTGAAAATAAATGTTTTTTCCTTTATTGCTCTCATACATTAAGTCTTTCAAAGGCTTGCTTGTATATTTTGAAAAATCGCCATATATTGCAAACCTCACACCATAATTGACGAATTTTTGCATGATTTCCCCTGCCAGACAACTACTCAATACAAAGAAATCATTTACAATAGCTTCTTTGTTTAGGGCAATATTTGTGCAGCCCGTTTCGTATTTTACTGTCATAATCAAATCTAAAGCAGACTGAACATCTGTAATCAGCAGTTCATCGCTGCTCACAACTGCAATTTCTGTATTATTTTTTCGTATAACTTCTGTTTTCATTTTCTACCTCTTGTTATTCATACAAACTGTCAATCAAATGGTCAACCATAAAATCAAAGGTTTCCATGTGATTGTGTGGAAGAATATCCTTGTTTTTGATATTCATAATTAAAGAGTAAATGACCGACATAGCCATATCTGCATCAACCTTAAATTTCAAATACGGTTGGTTTAAAAAAAGCTGTTGGCTCATATTATTGGATTCTTCAATTTTTTTTGCCTGTTCCTCCGATAACTTGTTCATCAAAATTGTGAAGTCCCTGCTGTCCGAATCGTATAAAAAATTGTTTTTATCATATTCCCGATAAATGAGCTTCAAGGCTTCTGCAACGCCATATTTATCTTTATGATTTTCGATTACCTTGGATGCTGCATCGCAGATTTGTTCTTGCACGGAACACAAGACCTCACAAAAGAGAGCTTCTTTCGATTCAAAGAAAAGATAAAATGCGCCCTTTGAGATGCCTGCCTGTTTACAAAGGTCATCGACACTGGTTTTCTTATAGCCGTACTGTGTCCAGCTCTGCTTACAGACTTCCTGCAAACTTCTTTTGATATTTTCTTTTTCGCGTTTCGTAAAACTTCTTGCCATAAATCGTTCTCCTTTCTATGACTTAAAAAACTATTTCGGTCATGAATATAATACAATTTTTATTATAAAAAGTCAAGAAGCAATTTAAACTCTTTATAAGTACGAGTCAAAAGCTCCTAACAACCGTAATATTTTATAAACAAGTAGGTCACGTTTTTAAGAAAAACAACATCATTCACAATTATTAAAATGTTACCTACAAAAAATGCTACAGGTTTTAGAAATAGGAAATGTCAACATAACTACGCTGACACCAAACCAGCCAACCTGGGTCAGCCCAAGAATTTCTGATACAAAGAAGGAACCTATCTTAACAATATGAAGATTATCATATGGTTTGGGGACTACCAACGAAGACCTGCAAAATTTATGTATGTTTGGTGGCTGGGGACAAATGAGAAGGGGCTTTGTTCGTGAATGACAAGTTGGATTGGGTATGGTAGAATGAAGTAAAACGAGAGGATGTATACGGGGAGGTAAGAGTTGATGGATTATTCTTCTATTATAAGGTCGAAAGATTATGATTTTTTGCATACAAATGAGCATTTGGGAAAGCATGTAATTTTGTTAGGTCTTGCAGGAAGTTATTCTTATGGCACCAACAATGAAAACAGTGATATTGATGTCCGGGGGATAGCATTAAACCGGAAATCGGATTTAATTGGCATGACGAAATTTGAACAATACGTGGATGAACAGACAGATACGGTTATTTACTCTTTTAATAAAATGGTAAATCTGCTTTTAAGCTGTAATCCCAACACAGTGGAATTGCTGGGTTTAAATCCGGAGCATTATTTATTTTTAAATGAAACAGGGCAGGAGCTGATTCGTAGCAGCAGCCTATTTTTATCTAAGCGTGCAATTCAATCCTTTGGTGGCTATGCAGATGCCCAGTTGCGCAGATTACAAAACGCCCTTGCAAGAGATTCTTATCCACAAAATGAAAAAGAGCAGCACATTTATAATTCTGTAAAGAATGCCATGTATGATTTCAAGAAGCGTTATGAAAAGTTTGAAAATGGTGCCGTCAGGCTTTATACGGATAAGTCTGGGAATCCAAATTTTGATACCGAAATATTTATGGATGTAAATTTAACTCATTATCCTTTACGGGATTACAAAAGTATGTGGAATGAAATGAATAATATTGTGAAGGATTATGACAAGATTGGAAAGAGGAACAGGAAAAAGGACGATAATCACCTGAACAAACATGCAATGCATCTGATACGGCTGTTTATGATGGCAATTGATATTTTAGAAAAAGGGGAAATCAATACCTATCGGAAGAAGGAGCAGGAATTGCTGTTAAGCGTCCGCAGAGGGGAGTATCAGAAGGAAGATGGGACTTTCAGAGAGGAATTTTATGATATTGTAGCAGATTATGAGAAGAAGCTGGATTATGCTGCGGAACATACTATATTGCCGGATGAGCCGGATATGGGAAGGGTGGAGGAATTTGTGATGGGGGTGAATGAGATGGTGGTTAGAGGTGGGATATAAGGGATTTATTTATGTAAGAGTGATGGAATATTAAATTGGGCTGGAGGACAAGAAGAATCTTATTGACTAGGAGCTGGATGAAGCGTTGGATATCAATGGATGGGATTTATCTAAGGCATTGCGGCATTTCCATAAATCGGATGTTACACTTTTAATGAGGATAAGATATTGATTCGGGCAAACCAAGGAATATATTGACATGAGTTTTACGAACTGCTTATCTTGTTTGGAAAGGTAAGTGGTTTTATTACACATAACAGCAGAAAGTTGATAGAGCGTGATTCCTAATGTTTAATTTGTAGGTGTGAGTTGGGAGAAGCTAACCCGTTCTTTGAGTGCTAAATAAATCCATAGTTAAGCCATTACGGGGAAGTGATAAAGACTAAGTGATTATGCTGGCAACATTAAAGGCTATTTCATCGATGTAGAGGAAGGGTACAATTCCAGAAGATTGATGTTTCATATATGATAATAGATGGAATCAATTAATAATTTTAAGAAAATGATTCCTATTTAATGCTGGATGTTTGATTTTCATTACATTGGATATTCGTAATATGTTTATCAGTTTGTCTGGAAAACAACAAATAAGAAGAAATAAAGTACAATCAAATAATGAAAAAAGAATTAGTTTTAAAGCATATTGTAGATTTTAAAGTATTTTTATGATATTCTATGAATAGAGCAAATTTGTTTACAGAAGGGGAAGGTATTATGTATAAAGAACACTATATTCGATATGTGCAAGAGATTAGATTACTGTGGAATATAGTAAAATCACATGTTTTTCTTGAATGCATAATTCCAGAATAACTATAGACTATACAAAAATAGAGATATTTAAAAGAATGGATAATAAAGATATTGTAAAAAAGCGAGAGCCAAGATTTCGTGGGAAAGTTACACAAAAAAGCCATAAAAACATGAGTAAGATTAAAGGGAGAGACACAAGCATAGAACTTGCATTAAGAAGGGCACTTTGGAAAAAAGGCATTCGATATAGAAAGAATTGCAAAAATTTGCCAGGAAGACCAGATATTGCAATTACAAAGTATAAACTTGCAATTTTCTGTGATTCAGAATTTTTTCATGGTAAAGATTGGGATGTGTTAAAGCCAAAGTTAGAGCAAGGGACTAACGGAGATTATTGGGTAAGGAAGATTGAACGAAATATTGAAAGAGATAAAGAAAAGGATGATATGTTACTGTTTATGGGATGGACAGTTATACATTTTTGGGGAAAAGATATTTTAAAAGATACAAATACATGTGTGAAGGTGATTGAAGAAATAATATTTGATCTGACGATTGCAAATGGAGATGAGTGAGAATGAGTTACTTAGGGTATGATCCAACGGATCCTATATCAATTGAAAATTATGCACAAAAGATGATTGGGAGGACTTTTTCAGAAATTTGTGAAGAAGAAGGATTAAAAAAAACAAGTATGATACGTGAAGAAAGTAATTATGCAGCTTCTCATGAAAATAGGAAAAGAAAAGGTGGATTGGGAGAGTTGATAGAGGAAAAGTTCTTTCATTATAGATGTAACAATGATTCGAGAGCAGATTTTGCTGAGGCGGGTGTTGAGCTTAAGGTTACACCATACAAGATAAATAAAAATAAAACAGTGTCTGCAAAGGAAAGATTGATCATTACAATGATTGATTATTGCACAGTGGTAGAGGAACAATTTGAAACAAGTCATTTATGGGAAAAATCTCATTTGATTTTGCTGGTTTATTATTTATACCAAAAGGAAGTTCAGAGTAGGCTAGATTATAAAATTCATTATGTAAAGTTGTTTACGCCACCAGAACAGGATTTGAAAATTATCAAGCATGATTATGAAGTCATTGTGAAAAAAATTAGAGATGGAAAAGCACATGAATTATCGGAAGGAGATACTCTTTACTTGGGAGCAGCCCCCAAAGCAGCTACTTCGAAAGATAGAAGAAAGCAACCATTTAGTACTGAACTTGCAAAGCCAAGGGCTTTTGCATTCAAAAATTCATATATGACTTATGTGCTTAATAATTATATTATTCCTGGAAAGACGACTTATGAGCCAATCATGAAAAGTTCCGTAGAGGATGATTTTGAGTCATATGTAACAAAGAAGATAATGGAGTATAGAGGCTGTTCTGTGGAAGCACTATGCAAAAAATTTGATATTTCTACAGATAAAAAACCCAAAAATTTAGAGGCGATGATTGCATTTAGAATTTTAGGAGTTAAGGGTAATCATGCAGAGGAATTTGTTAAAGCAAATATTGTTGTCAAGACAATACGAATTGGTAAAAATAATAGAATCAAGGAAAATATGTCGTTTCCAACATTTAAATTTAAAGACCTAGTGGAGGAAGAGTGGGAGACTTCTACTTTTAGTGCATATCTTAGTGAAACAAGATTTTTGTTTGTTGTATATAAATTTGATGCAAAGGATGTGTTACGCTTACAAGGCTGCCAATTCTGGAATATTCCCTATGGTGATCTGAATGTAGAAGTGCAGAAAGTGTGGAAGAAAACACAACAGGTTTTGAGTGAGGGATTACAAGTTACACATAAAAATGGAAAGAACTATAATAACTTTCCAAAAGCATCTGAGAATCCAGTATGTCATGTTAGACCCCATGGGCAAAATGCAAAGGATACATATGAGTTACCAGATGGAAGGATGTATCCTAAACAGTGTTTCTGGTTGAACAATAGTTATATATTATCACAATTGAGGAAAGAATTTTTTAATTGAGGAGAGTAATTTATGGCAGGATACATTATGACGTTAGATAGTGAAGATTCACTGATTGAATGTATTAGCACAGGTACATACAGTACAAACTTAAGTGAGCCAAGTGGAAGTTGGAAGGCACATCATGAAGGCACATTTGCAGATTACTTTTCAATGAAGCAGGGAGATTCGATATATTTCTTTATTAAGAGAAAGATATATGGAATAGGAGCTATTACTAATGTGAAATGGGATTGTAAATTCTTAAATTATATAAATGGCGATATTCCCCAGGGGGTATCTGAAGAAGAGTATTATAAAAGTAATCCTTTGTTGTCATATGGGAAATCAAATAATCGGTGTTTTTGTACATTTGCACCTTCTCCATATTTTTTTGAATTAGGTGTTGATATGGATGATGCTTTAAGTAGTAATCCAGATAAATTTAAAATGTTACGTGCAATGTGGAAAGTGTCTTTTATCAAAATTGATGATGAAGAGAATAAAGCATTGCAGGATATCATATTGAAGAGAAACGAAGAGAATTTGTACACCGGTAATTTGACTTACAGTTTTGATAATAGTTTACATTTGGAAATAGAAAGTCATCTTACAGATCAGTATAGGTTATCACCATACAATTTGTTAGCATATGCAGCATCTGGAAATTTGATAAAGCATGAAATGGCAATAGAAGCAGCTTTATGTGATATTTTGGGAAAAGAGAATGATACACCGTTTGGAAAGTGGGATTATGTATCTCATCAAGTGATAGCATCTCCTTTTAAAGCCATTGATTATATGGACAAGATGGATATTTTTGGATATCGATACATTTCTGGTTATAGAACGATTTCAAAGTATCTGGTTATTGAGATTAAAAAAAATGAAGCTCAAGTGGATGCGATTACCCAGATTATGAAGTATGTGGATTGGATAAATCAAGAATATACATTTGGCGATTATTCAATGATTGAAGCATATATTGTTGCTGCTGATTTTCCACAGGAAGTAATTGAGAAGAAAAACAATGATTGTATTCGAAATTTTACAAAAGGCTATAGACCAACTATTCCATGCAAATGGAACTTTATAAAATTAATCAGATATGAATATAGAGATGGAAAACTAAATTTCTTTGAAGCTTAAGAGAACACGAGAGTTAAATAACCTCTCGTGTTTCATTATCTGTTGAGTTGATATTTGGTTCTTTTTCGAAAATCTTATTTAGATGTACTCCCATACGAGTGATAATTCCAACAACTAAAGCGTTACCCATACAGAAGTATCTGAATTTTTCAGGCATACCAGTATTGGTCCAATCATCATCAAATCCCTGAATACGTTCTGCTTCAACAGGGGTTATCAATCGGTACATATGTGTGTCAGGATCTTCGATAACATGAGTGCTTCGATTTAAACTAGACTCACTAGTTAACATTGTTCGGGCAGGACGTTCCAGAGGATCAGGAAAAGCAATAGGTCCTTCGGAGAATGTGTAGGTATGTCCTGTTTTACTGGTTCTTAAAATTTTTTTGGCTCCTTTTAAGTAAGTCCACTTTTCAAGATTATCTCCAAGGTAGAATTTATTATCAACATTATGCTGGATGATATCTTTTAATAATGTTGGATTTTCATATATTGGGGTAGAATCACATGTATAGATCATTCCATTTGTCATAAAGCCAGTATTGCCGAAGTTGTAAGAAAAATTATCAGTAACATCGGCTAAATCATGATCAGTCAGTTCTTTATTTCTAATGTTGTCAAGAGCAACTCCTTCTATTGGAAATGTATGGGCAAAGAAACCAATATTGTTAAAAATACAATCAGGTCTATTCTTTGATTTAGATATATGAGCTGCATAAGTAGTGGTGTTGCGATAAGCAAAAATAAAAGTTCTACGTCTACGTTGGGCAAAACCATATTCAGCGGCATTGATGATGCGCCATTCAACGCTATATCCTAATTTATTAAAACAGGTAAGAATAATACCAAAATCTCTTCCACGTTGTGTGCTAGGGGATTTTAACAAACGATCGACATTTTCTAAAATAACAAAGTTTGGCTGCTTGATTTCTAATATATCTCTGATATCCCACCATAAAACCCCCTTTTTGCCATTAATACCAGTAGCACCTGTACGAGCCACAGAGTAATCCTGACATGGAAAACCACCAACTAAAAGATTATGGTCTGGAATGGTATTTTTTTTAATTGTTGAAATGTTTTCATTTACATGATTTATACTGTTGCCAAAATGAGCGCAATAACAGTCATATGCATGTTGGGACTTTTTTCCTGGCTCCCATTGATTGGCCCAAACAGTGGTCCAATCTTTGTTAGCACGTTCAAGACCTAATCGAAAACCGCCAACACCAGCAAATAGTTCGCAAATAGTCTTTTCCATCTGCAAGGCACCTCCAAAAAATAATCACGAACGATTGTTCGGTAAAAATATATTACTATAAATATGCTAAAAAGTAAAGTACAAAATGCTTGCAAATAACATAGTGTACAAATTATTTTATCATGAAAGATACGACTTGACAAGATCAAATATGAAATTTTTTCATTTTGTTAATGGAATATTGGTAAAAAAGTTCTTTTGATTGTTTATAGGAAGTAAACATGTTAAAATATTTTGAGAGAATGAAATCGCAGGTATTTATGCTTAAAATGTATCATTTATAATGGATGGAAGAAAAAGTGTATACATTTTAAAAATGAAATTATTACAAAGGAGGATATAAAATAAAAATTGGGTGTTCACACTTAACTATGAACAGAGGAGTATCAGTATGAGGATTAATAGTTTAGAAAAATATAAAAAGTAACAATTAAATATCATAATCTGGTTCAACCAGATTTAAAGAATTATTTAGAGCCAAATTTGCAATAATCAAACCCTCAGGAGGAACAAGCATGGTAAAACCAATCATAAAAGATATACTCTTTCTATCCCAGAAATCACCCCCCGCCACCCAAGCAGACAAGCAGGTAATAACCGATTTGCTAGACACCCTGCAGGCAAACAAAGAGCACTGTGTAGGAATGGCTGCCAACATGATCGGAGTGAAAAAGCGTATCATTGTGGTAAGCATGGGATTTATGAATATACCAATGATCAACCCTGTCATAACAAAAAAGAGTAAACCATATGAAACAGAAGAAAGCTGTCTGTCCCTTACGGGAGTGAGAAAAACAACCCGTTATGAAACCATAGAAGTAGAATATCTGGATGTTAATTTCAAAAAACACAAACAAACGTATTCCGGCTGGATCGCACAGATTATTCAGCATGAGTGTGACCATTTAGAAGGGATTATTATTTAAAAAGAAAGGAACCAATGCATATGAATCCATTAAATATTATGAAGATAAAACAATCAATAACTAAATTTACTGCAAACCATCCTAAATTTGCAATGTTTCTGAAAAATGTCTTTTCCGATGGGATGGAAGCAGGAACTATTATTGAGATCAGTGTGCAACGGCCGGGAATGGAGAAAGTGACCACAAACATGAAGGTGCAGCAGTCGGATCTGGATTTATTAGAAAGTTTGAAGGGAATAAAACTGTAGGAAACTTATGATTTGATTGTTTCTGGGAAAAGTGTAATATCAAAAAAGAGCGGTGACGCTCTTTTTTTGTTGCGAAAAAATTAATTTTTTACTGATAAATATTTCGAACAAATGAAAAAAAAGTAAAAAAACATTGACGAAAAATCGTTTTTTATGTATATTTATATGTTGAAAAAGGAGGAATTTTATGAAAAAAATCAAACCAATCAATAGGTTGTTGGCATTCTTGGTTTTTCTGACCATGACGCTATCTGGCATTGTACCAGCAGATATTGTCTATGCAACAGAGAAAATTGAGAATATCAACGAAAAAGAAGAAAATGTAGCAGAAGAAGCAGCAACAGAAAGC
>ERZ506887.1341-NODE-1341-length-13193-cov-4.332547_pt1 | contig 13193 bp, 10 predicted proteins | sample MGYA00512905_ERZ506887 | MGnify/ENA metagenome assembly ERZ506887 | reverse complement strand
CACGACGCTCTTCCGATCTGATCTTAAGCCCGGTTCGCTTTCCGAGATTCTCTCCAAGATTGAATGCGCCGGCCTTATCGAGCGCAGCCGCAATCCCAAAGACCGGCGGCAGCTCACCATTCGCCTGACCGAAGCGGGATGGGAAAAGGCCCACGTAGAGCAGGCTGCCCGCCTGCGCTTTAGGGAACAGGCCTTTAGCGCCCTCACCCACGACGAGCGCGAGCAGCTCGCCGATATGCTCGACAAGATTCGCAAAACCTGGGAGGAACTGGATGATTAAAACCCTCATGGGCAGCATCCGCGACTATATGAAAGTCACCGTTGCCACGCCGTTGCTCGTGCTTGGCGAGGTGCTCTGCGAGATGCTGATTCCATTTATCACCGCCAACCTGATCGACGCCATCAAAGACGGCGCCACCGTAGCCGAGATGCTTCCCACCGCAGGCTTTTTGGTGCTCATCGCGCTGACGTCGCTTGCTTTTGGCGCCGCTGCCGGCGTCACCTGCAGCCATGCGAGTTGCGGCTTCGCCAAGAACCTACGTCACGACCTGTTTTACAAGATCCAGACGTTCAGCTTTGCCAACATCGATGAGTTCTCGAGCTCCTCGCTCGTCACGCGCCTGACCACCGACATCAACAACGTGCAGCAGGCCTTTATGATGATCATCCGTATCGCCGTGCGCGCGCCGCTGGTATTGATCTTCGCCTTTACCATGGCGTTTATCATGGGCGGCAGCGTCGCCATGGTCTACCTGGTCATCATTCCGCTGCTGGGCTTTGGACTGTTCTTTATCATCTTTAAGGTGCGCCCCATCTTCTCGCGCGTGTTCCACAAGTACGATGCCCTTAACGAGTCCGTCGAGGAAAACGTCACCGGCATGCGCGTGGTTAAGAGCTATGTGCGCGAAGACTTTGAGAAGGAGAAGTTCGCGACCGCCGCGCGCGACGTCCAGATGGACTTCACCCGCGCCGAGAAGCTGCTCGCCTTTAACAACCCCATGATGAACATCTGCGTCAACGGCGCGTTTGTCGTCATCATCTACCTGGGCTCCAAGCTCATCATCACGAGCCAGGGCACGCTGTTCGACGTGGGCCAGCTCTCCTCGACCTTTACCTATGGTTTCCAGATTCTCATGAGCCTGATGCAGCTGTCGATGATCTTTGTCATGGTGACCATGGCCGACGAATCGGCACACCGCATTGCCGAGGTGCTGGCCGCCGAGCCCACGATCGCCGATCCCGCCGAGCCCGTGCTCGAGGTTGCCGACGGTTCCATCGACTTTGACCACGTGAGCTTTAAGTATTCCAAGCATGCGAAGCGCCAGGCGCTCGACGATATCGACCTGCACATTACGAGCGGCGAGACCATCGGCATCATCGGCGGCACCGGCTCGGCCAAGTCCACGCTCGTTAACCTCATCGCCCGCCTGTACGACACCACCGAAGGCGCTGTGCGCGTGGGCGGCGTGGACGTGCGCGACTACGGCCTGGACGCGCTGCGCCACCAGGTAGCCATGGTGCTGCAGAAAAACGTGCTGTTTAGCGGCACCATCGCCGAGAATCTGCGCTGGGGCGACCCGAACGCCACCGACGAGGAAGTCCGCGAGGCCGCACATCTGGCCTGCGCCGACGAGTTTGTCGACGGTTTCCCCAAGGGCTACGACACCTGGATCGAACAGGGCGGCTCCAACGTTTCGGGCGGTCAGAAGCAGCGCCTGTGCATTGCACGTGCCCTGCTGCGTCGCCCCAAGATCTTGATCCTGGACGACTCCACCAGCGCCGTCGACACCAAGACCGACGCCAAGATCCGCGCAGGGCTGGCAAGCTATCTGCCCAACACGACCAAGCTCATCATCGCCCAGCGCATCAGCTCCGTGCAAGACGCAGACCGCATCATCGTCATGGAGGGCGGCCGTATCGCGCAGATCGGTAACCACGACGAGTTGCTCAAGACGAGCGAGATCTACCGCGAGACCTTTACCTCGCAGAACAAGATGTCTGCCGAGGGCGAAGGGGCCGTCGAGGCCGACACCGAGGCATCCGCAACGCAAGCTCAGACCCAGGAAGGAGGCGAGGCACATGAGTAAGACAACGACCGCTGAGCGCGCGCTCAACCGCAAGGGCGGCACCATGTCGCGCCTCATCAAGACGCTCTTTGGCTTCTACCCCGTGCTTTTGCCCCTCGTCGTCGTCGGCGTGGTGCTCTGCGCCATCATCAACTCCATCGGCGCGACCTTCCTTCAGAGCGCCCTACAGATTATTAGCGAATCGTGGCAGTCGGGCGATTGGGAAGCCGCACAGCCCAAGATCGCACAGCTCGTGACCACCCTCGCCTGCATCTACGGCGTCGGCATCCTGTCCTCGCTGTTCTGGAACCGCGCCATGGCCATCGTCACGCAGGGCTCGCTCGAGAAGCTGCGCGAGAAGATGTTCAACCGCATGCAGGACCTGCCGATTCGCTACTTCGACACGCACCAGCGCGGCGACATCATGAGCCACTACACCAACGACATCGACACGCTGCGCCAGATGATCAGCCAGTCGCTGCCCAACCTGCTCATGACGACCATCGTCATCGTCACGGTGTTCTTTATCATGCTGTACTACAGCGTGTGGATGTGCCTGGTCATTGTGGCCGGCGTCGTCTTTATGACCTTTATGACCAAGCTGCTCGGCTCCAACTCCGCGCGTTTCTTCATTGCGCAGCAGGCCGAACTCGGCGTGGTCGAGGGCCATATCGAGGAGGTCATGAACGGCCAGAAGGTCGTCAAGGCATTCTGCCACGAGTCTGCCGCCGAGGCCGATTTTGACGAGCGCAACGAAAAGCTCTTCGAGGTCTCGCAGAAGGCCAACATGTACGCCAACATCCTCATGCCCATCCTTATGAACCTGGGCAACCTGCTCTACGTGCTGGTAGCGCTGGCAGGCGGCATTTTCCTGGCGCTGGGCGTGCCCAACCTGAGCATCTCGGGCATGGCGCTGTCCATCGCAGTCGTGGTGCCGTTCCTCAACATGACCAAGCAGTTCTGCGGACAGATCGGCCAGATCTCGCAGCAGATCAACGCCGTGGTCATGGGCCTCGCCGGCGCCGACCGCATCTTTGAGCTCATCGACGAGGAGCCCGAAGCCGACGAAGGCTACGTGACGCTCGTCAACGCGCAGGTGAACCCCGAGACCTGGCAGTTCGAGGAGGCCGACCACCACACCGGCATGTGGGCATGGAAACATCCGCACCGCGCAACCGGCGAGATCGAGTACGTGCCGCTGCGCGGCGACCTGGTCATGGACAACGTCGACTTTGGCTATACGCCCGACCACGAGGTGCTGCACGGCGTGTCCGTGTTTGCCAAGCCGGGCCAGAAGGTCGCGTTTGTCGGCGCCACCGGTGCGGGCAAGACGACCATCACCAACCTCATCAACCGCTTCTACGAAGTCGATGACGGCGAGATCACGTACGACGGCATCGACGTAAAGCACATTGCTAAGGCCAGCTTGCGCGGGTCGCTCGGCATTGTGCTGCAGGACACGCACCTGTTTAGCGGCACCATTGCGCAGAACATCCGCTTTGGCAAGCTCGACGCGACCGACGAGGAGGTGCGCGCCGCTGCCGAGGCCGCCTGCGCGGATTCGTTTATCCGCCGCCTGCCTAGAGGCTACGACACGCCGGTTACGGCCGATGGCGCCAACCTGTCGCAGGGCCAGCGCCAGCTGCTCGCCATCGCGCGCGCTGCCGTGGCCGATCCGCCGGTGCTCATCCTGGACGAGGCCACGAGCTCCATCGACACGCGCACCGAAAAGCTCATCGAGCGCGGTATGGACCGCATCATGCGCGGACGCACCACGTTTATGATCGCGCATCGCCTGTCTACCGTCCGTGACGCCGATGCCATCATGGTCCTCGAACACGGCCGCATCATCGAGCGCGGCACCCACGAAGAGCTGCTCGCTCAGCACGGCGAGTACTGGCAGCTGGCGCATGGCTTAAAAGAGTTGGATTAACCCGTTCGAGCACGATGCTTTGACCCCTCCGTGCCCCTCACCTCGCCTCAAACCATCACAACATTTGACGTTTTTTGCCAAAACGGGAAAAGCATCGAATGTTGTGATGGTTTGGGTTTAGAAGATGGGCTTGGGAAGCCGGTCTTGCTCGAAGCGACTGTCCTGTCGTACGGGTGTCGGCATGATTCTCCCGTGGGGTATTATGTTTTCCGAAGAATAAAAAATCGCGCGAGGGGAGGGCTGCGTGGACGGGCACGTGCAACATGACGGTTTTGGCCGCGACATTAACTACCTGCGCATTGCCGTTACCGACAAATGCAATTTCCGCTGCATTTACTGCATGCCGGCCGACGGCGTGGCACCCCGCGCGCACGACGAGCTGCTCAGCGCCGAGGAAATCGCCCGCTTTGTGCGCCTGGTGGCGGGAGAGGGCATTCGCCGCGTGCGCCTGACGGGCGGCGAACCGCTGGTCAGCCGCCGTATTATCCCGCTTATTCGTGACATCCGCGCGATTTCGCAGATTGAGGACATTTCACTCACCACCAACGGCGCTCTGCTGCCCAAGCTAGCGCCGCAACTCAAAGATGCCGGGCTTAATCGCGTCAACATCTCGCTCGATACGCTCGACCCTACGCTCTTTGGAAAGATCACGCGCCTGGGTCGACTCGAGCAGACCATGGCTGGCATCGACGCGGCGCTGGCTTGGGGCTTTGAGCCCGTTAAGGTCAACTGCGTTGTGGTGCGCCGGCTCAACCAGGATGTGGCTGCCCTTGCGCGCCTGACCGTCAACCGACCCATCCACCTGCGCTTTATCGAATACATGCCCATCGGCGACGAGCACACGAGTTCGCATTGTGCCGTGGACCCTCACGCGCCCGCGCTCAATCCCGAGCTGTGGGATGCGAGCGACACCGTGCCGAGCGACGAGCTGCGGGCGCGCATCAATGTCGGGGCCGCCGCGGTGGGGCTGGGCGAGCTCGAACCGCTTAAGATCACCGACGTTCCTGCCGGCGCGGGCCCTGCGCGCTATTGGCACTTTCCGGGCGCGGCGGGAACGGTCGGCTTTATTAGCGCCATGTCCAATCATTTTTGTGCGAATTGCAACCGTCTGCGCCTGACGGCCGATGGCAACGTGCGTCCGTGCCTGTTCAGCGATGCCGAGTATTCGGTGCGTGAGGCGCTGCGCCGTGGTGATGATATGCAGGTACTTTCGATTTGGCGCGATGCCGTGGCCCACAAACCGCAGGAACACGCGATAATTGAGGGCACGCAACGATTTATGTCCCAAATCGGAGGATGATCATATGGCCAAGAGCAGGTACGCCGATGCCACCAAGGCCGCTCGCAGGGCCGCGATGTCTGCCCACAAAGCCACGGCTGCGGCGAATGCTGGCAGCACCGACGCGTCCGCGCAGCCGACTGCCAGTGCTGCCATCGAGCCCGCCCGTGACGCCTGTCGCGACGAGCTGACGCACGTGGACGCCAAGGGCGAGGTGCGCATGGTCGACGTGTCCGACAAGGCCGAGACCCATCGCATCGCCATCGCCGAGGGCACCATCCTCATGCATCCCGAGACGCAGGCCATGGTGCTGCAGGACCGCGCCAAAAAGGGCGATGTGCTTGCCTGCGCGCGCGTGGCGGGCATTATGGCCATCAAACGCACGAGCGACATCATCCCCATGTGCCATCCACTGCTCATTACTAAGAGCAAGTGCGACATCGCGCCCATCGCTCCGGCGGGGACGCCGGCCGAGGACGTGCCCGAGGGCTGGGCACCGGCGCGTGCGGACGGACAGGTTGGCTTTCACGTGCTGGTTACGGCGGGCGTGACGGGCAAGACGGGTATCGAGATGGAGGCCCTGACTGGCGCGAGTGCCGCGTGTCTGACCATCTATGACATGTGCAAGGCGGTCGATCGCGGCATGGAGATCGTCGACGTGCGCCTGCTGCACAAGGAAGGCGGCCGTTCGGGCGTGTGGGATCGCGCTGAGCGCCAGGCCGCTGCCGTCGAGACTGCCACTGTCGACGGCAATGCACCCGCGAGTGCGTCCGTCGTCGTCGCGCCCGCAGCTCCGACACCGGTCGTCCCCGCGATCGCGTTTATCGGCTACCAAAACTCGGGCAAGACCACGCTCGTCGAGAAGGTCATTGCCGAGCTCACCCGCCGCGGTCTGCGCGTGGGTTCGCTCAAACATCATGGGCATCACGGCTTTGATATCGATGTGCCCGCTAAGGATACGTGGCGCCATCACCAGGCCGGATCCAAGCACGTGGGCCTCATCTGTGCCACGCGCTGGGCGGAGTACGCCGACACGCGCGAGGAAGACGAGATGCCCGCGCGCGAGCTGCTGTCGCGCTACAACGATGTCGACGTGGTGATCATCGAGGGCTACAAGACCGAGGGCTTCGACAACATCGTCGTCGCACGCTCCGGTGTCGACCGTCTGCGCGGCAAGAGCTCGCTTGATCTAGTCGACGGTCGCACGCTGGCCCTTGCCTGCAACGAGGCCCTGGCGCGTCAGGCCTTCGACGCCGGCTTCGCGACCCGAGCCATCAACATCAACGACGCCCGAGCCATCTGCGATCTCATCCAAGACCACCTTCAGGCTTGACGCTGCGCCGGCCCCAAGCACCCCATCTCGCCCCTCAAGCCGTCGCTCGCGTACCAAAGTACGCGTCGCTCCTCTTTCGGGGCGACCTGGGGCACTTGGAACCGGCTCGCTGCGCTGCCATAACATGCCAAAAAGGGACAGGTTTATTTTGGCAGGTTTTATCTGGGCAAACGTCATTTCCACCACAACGGGGCCAGGTTCCTTTGTGGTGGTTTTTGCTTTGTTAGATGTGTGGGACATGCCTTACAATCTACCAAGTAGTTCATACTGAGCGAAAAACGGAGAGAAGGGTCCTGATGCGTCCTTAATGTTTCATGCGGATAGATTGATTTGACAGACGGTGGCGAATACCCACCGCCCGTATTCGTATGAAACAAGGAGTCTCCATGCTCGCATCTCTTCTCTCAAAACCTCAACCTTCGCTGTCCGCGCAGGCTAAGCACCTGGTGGCAATGCGCTTCCTCATATATACCGGCTTTCAGACCAGTTATTTTATCGGCGTCATCGGAACGCTCACCTATGCAGACGATGCCTCGGTCGTGGCGACATCGCTGGCCGTTCTGTTTATGAACGTTTTCGTGATCCTGGGGTCCTTTGCGGGCGGCGCGGCGCTCGACGCTTTGGGCCCGCGCCGTCATTTCTTGCTGAGCATCGTGGGCACGCTGGCAACTGGCGCGGCGATCCTCGTTTTTGGTAGCGCGACCGGCATCGTCCTGCTCGGCGCGGTGCTCCTGGGCTTTGTGATGGGGTTCGCCCAGCCCATCGCCACATCCTATCCGGCCTACCTCACCGACGATCCTGTCGAGCTCAAAGACATCAACTCTGCCATCGCCATGTTCTCAAACGTGAGTATCATCGTTGGCCCCACACTGGGCGGTTTTGTCGCGGCTGCTGCGTCGTCGCGCGCGGTGTTCGTGCTTATGATGCTCTTTACTGCGCTGGCGCTCATTGTCGGTTGGGGCTTTAGGCCGCGGACGGGTCTGGCCACCGCGCACGAAGGCAAACCCGCGATCGGTGACACCACATCGGACAATACCGGCCAATGTCCCGACCCCAACACATCTTCCCGCGCCACCTTCGCGACCAGCATCAAGACGGTCTTTACCAACAGTGTTCTCGCCCTGCTGTTCTGCATTATTTTCCTTTCGAACTTTGGCTACGGAGCTTTCGATCCGCTCGAATCGTTTTTCTACCGCGATGTTCTGCATGTCGGTGTTGAGTGGATGGGCTGGCTCTCGTCGGCCTCGGGCGTTGGGGCAGTGCTGGGCGCCGTTGTTGCGCTCCGTTTGCCGCCGCACCTGGTCAACCTAAAAATGCTGCTCGTGGCGCTTATGTCCGTGGGCGTGGGAAGCCTGATTTACGTGGGGACGCCGCATGTTGGCGTAGCCCTTGTCGGCCAGATTGTCCTGGGCGTGGCCTGGGGCGTTGTTAACCCGCTTCATAACACCATTGTGCAAACGACGACTCCGCTCGAGCAGCTCGGTCGCGTGAACTCGGTCATGGGTTTTGGCAATATGTTCGCCGGCGTGGCGCCGCTGGCGATTGCCCCGTGGCTGGCGGCGACATTTGGCGTGCAGCAGACGCTCGTAGGGGCGGGCATGGTCGTAACGGCGGTTCCCGCGGCGTTGCTGCTGTTTGGCCGCCGGCATTTCGATCGTTCTGCAAGGCAGTAAAACCATCACAACATTCAGCGAAAATCGTGATTTTGCCGAAAAGCGTCGAATGTTGTGATGGCTTGGCCCGCAAACGTCGCAACCGCCACAAAGGGGCCAGGCTCCTTTGTGGCGGTTTTTGCTTTGACGGGCCGCGCCTGCGCCTTGGTATACCATGTACACCATTTCCGACCACATTCAGCACCGCCGCACAACCCAGAAAGGCCCCCATGGACACCACCTTCAGCCACATCAAAGCCGTATTCTGCGATATTGACGGCACGCTGCTCACGAGCCGGCACACGGTGTCCCCGCGCACCGTGGCGGCGATCCGTGCCCTGCGCGAGCGCGGCGTGCTGTTTGGCCTGTGCACCGGGCGCGACGCCCACGCGACCGAGGCCATGTACGAGCTCTGGGGCATCGAAGGCCTGGTGGACGTGCTCGTGGGCTGCGGTGGCGCCGAGGTCATCGACCGCGCGCACGACATCAACGAGCTGAGCTATCCGCTGCCGGGCGAGACCGTCGCGCGCATCTGCAAGCACATGGCGGGCCTGCCGGCAACGCCCGTCTGCCCCCGAGACGGCGTGTTCTACGTGCCCGAGAGCAACGCGTGCGTCGAGCACCTGTCGCGCGTCGACTGCGTGCCCTACCAGGTAGTCGATTTTGCCGAGTTTTTGCGCGAGCCGCAGCCCAAGGTGATGTTTACCATGGCGCCCGAGGTGATGCCGCAGGCCATCGAGCGAGCATCGACATTTGCCGATGACACCGTTAAAGCGGCGGCCCTGCAAACCACGCAGCGACTCTACGAGTTCATGGATCCGCGCGTGTCCAAGACGCGCGGCCTTGTGCGCGTGGCGGAGCTCAACGGCATGGAGCTCGAGAACATCTGCGTGTTTGGCGATGCCGACAACGACACCTGCATGGTGGCCGACGCCGGCGTGGGCGTTGCCATGGCAAACGGCAGCGACGCCACCCGTGCTGCTGCCGACTTTGTAACCGCGAGCAACGACGAAGACGGTATCGCGATCTTTATCAAGGAACATCTGCTGTAGCGCAGGGGGAGAGCTCCGCAAGGGGGATAGGCATCTTTGGTGGCGGATTGGCTCCAACTGGGCATTCGAGATGTCCAAGCCATCACAACATTCGATGAAAATCGCGATTTTGGCGAAAAGCATCGAATGTTGTGATGGCTTTCGTTGTGGGCGGGACGGTCTTCGTTGTGGTCGGCGCGGTTTTCGCTATGGACGGTGCGGTTTCGCTGCAGAACCGCCAGCCCGCCGCCTGCCAACCGCCGCCCTCGTTACGTTTTCGCTGCATTTGAGTAAAGCGCCTGCTCCAAGCCGGCGCTGCCCTGTATACTAGAGCGGTTTAACTGTTATGCGGAAGGGAGCGCCTATGGCACTCAGCGAGAAAGACGTGCGCGACATTGCCGAGTACGCAAAGATCGCACTGACCGATGATGAGCTCACCCAGATGACGTCCTACATGAACGATGCCGTCCAGATGCTCGAGCCCGTCTTGCAATATGACTTGCCCGACGTGGAGCCCACGTTCCATCCCATCGGAAGCCTGTCCAACGTGATGGGCGATGACCTGCGCGAGCCCGAGCGCGACCTGCCGCTTGACGTCGCGCTGGAAAACGCCGGCAGCGCGCGCGACCGCTACTTCCGCGTGCCGTCCATTTTGGGAGAGGGGGAGAGCGAGTAATGGCGCAGAGCTTCGATTCCCTTACCGCCGCCCAGATCGCCGCGGGCGTTGCCGCCGGCGACTTTACCGCTACCGAGGTGGCCCAGGCCTCCCTTGCCGCCATCGAAGCGCGTGAGGGCGGGGTCCAGGCATTCCTGCAGGTAGCGCCCGAGCTTGCGCTCGATGCCGCCGCGCGCGTGGATGCCGACCGTGCCGCAGGCAAGCCGCTGCCCCCGCTCGCAGGCGTGCCGCTGGCCATTAAGGACAACATGAACCTTGTGGGCACGCGCACCACCTGCGCTTCCCGCATGCTCGGGGACTACCAGAGCGTCTACACCGCCACCTGCGTCCAACGCATGCTCGATGCCGGCTGCCTGCCCATGGGCAAGGCCAACATGGACGAGTTTGCCTTTGGCAGCTCCACCGAGAGCTCGGCGTTCCACCGCACCAACAACCCCTGGGATACCGAGCGCGTGCCCGGCGGCTCCTCGGGCGGCTCCGCTGCCGCCGTCGCCGCGGGCGAAGTCGCGCTCTCGCTGGGCTCGGACACCGGCGGCTCCATTCGCCAGCCGGCGTCGCTGTGCGGCGTGGTGGGCTTTAAGCCCACGTATGGCGCCGTGAGCCGTTACGGCGTTGTTGCCTTTGGCTCGTCGCTCGACCAGGTGGGCCCCTTTGGCCGCACGGTCGAGGATGTCGCGCTGGCCATGAACGCGCTTACCGGCGCGGGCCACGATCCGTACGACTGCACCAGCCAGGATTGCGCCGTTGACTTTACCGAGCATCTCAACGACAGCATCGAGGGTAAGCGCGTGGGCATCATCCCCGCGTTTATGGAGGCCGAGGGCCTGACGCCCGAGGTTAAGGCTGCTGTTCAGCGCGCCGCCCAGGAGCTGCAGAGCCAGGGTGCCGAGCTGGTCGAGGTCGACCTGCCGCACCTGGATGCCGCCATCGCCGCCTACTACGTCATCGGCCCGGCCGAGGCGTTCTCCAACCTGGCGCGCTTCGACGGCATTCGCTACGGCTACCAGGAGGAAGGCTGCGCCAACCTGTCCGACCAGAGCTCGCTCTCGCGCGCCCACGGCTTTGGCGCCGAGGCCAAGCGCCGTCAGATGCTCGGTGCCTACCTGCTGAGCTCGGGCGTGTACGACAAGTACTACTACGCTGCGCAAAAGGCTCGCACGCTCATCACGCAGGACTACGACGCCGCATATGCCAAGGTGGACACCATCCTCATGCCCGCCTCGCCGCGCACGGCCTTTAAGTTTGGCGAGATCAGCGATCCCACGCAGATGTACCTCTCCGACCTGTATACCATCTCGCTCAACATTTGCGGCAACGGTGGTATCTCGGTGCCGCTGGGCCTGGGCGAGGATACTCAGCTGCCCGTTTCTGCCCAGCTGGTGGGTCCGGCGTTTAAGGACCGTCAGCTGCTCACGTTTGCCCGCGCCCTGGAGCGCGGCTTTGCCGATGACGCCACGGGTGCGCCCGCGCTTTCCGTCGCGCCCGATTTTGCCGGGAAGGGAGGCGAGCTGTAATGAGGGAGCTTTCCGAGGTCCTGCAGGATTGGGAGGCCGTGATCGGCCTGGAGATCCATACTGAGCTCACCGCACTCGATACCAAGATGTTCTGCAACTGCAAGCTCAGCCACGATGACGAGCCCAACGCTAACGTGTGCCCGGTGTGCCTGGGCCTGCCCGGCGCTCTACCGGTGCCCAACAAGCGCGCCATCGAGAGCATCGTCAAGGCTGGTCTCGCCACCAATTGCGAGATCCAGCGCCACTCGATGTTCTATCGCAAGCACTACTTTTATCCCGACATGGCCAAGAACTTCCAGACCACGCAGGGTCCGGTCGCCTTTGCCATGTACGGCCACCTGGACCTGGACGTGACCGGTCGTGGTGCCGCCGAGCGCCCCGACTGCGCATTTGGCGAGGCCGAGGCCCAGAGCCTGGCGAGCGCCTCGGCCAACGCCGAGGGCCTGTCCACGTCCATGACGTCGACCATGCGCGAAGGCAATCAGCGCGCCGGCCATCTGGCCAGCTATGACGCGTCCAGCCTGCAGATGCCCGAGCGCCGCGAGGACGGTTCCTACACGGTGCCCATCCGCATCCTGCGCATCCACATGGAGGAGGACGCCGCTAAGATGGTCCACGTGGGCGGTGCCGAGGGCCGCATTACCGCCGCGGCCGAGTCGCTCGTCGACTACAACCGTTGCGGCACGCCGCTCATCGAGCTCGTCACCGAGCCCGATCTGCGTACGCCCGAGGAAGCGCGTCTGTTTATGGAAAAGCTCCGCCGCATTTTTGTGACGCTGGGCATTTCCGATTGCTCCATGGAGAAGGGCTCCATGCGCTGCGACGGCAATGTGTCGCTGCGCCGCCGCGGCGAGACCAAGCTGGGCACCAAGACCGAGCTCAAGAACCTCAACTCGTTTAAGAGCCTGCATGACGGCCTTGCCTACGAAATCTGCCGCCAGGCCGAGGTACTCGAGGAGGGCGGCATCATCTACCAGGAGACCCGCCACTGGGAGCCCAGCCGCAAGCGCACCGTGGTCATGCGTGTGAAGGAGACGGCCGACGACTATCGCCTGTTCCCTGATCCCGATCTGGCGCCGTTCGATCTGGACGATGAGTTCATCGACCGCTGCCGTGGCGAGATTCCCGAGCTGCCCGATGCCAAGCGCGCTCGTTTTGAGGCTGACTTTGGCATTAAGGCGGCCGATGCCGAGCAGATCGCTGGCGACCCGGAGTTTGCCGAGTTCTTTGAGGCCGCCGCTGCCGGTATGGCTGGCAAAGAGGCCCAGACGGTCGCAAACCTGCTGGTGAACGAGATGATCGCCTACCTTAAGGGCGCGGGTGTGTCGCTGGCCGAGTCCGGTATTGCACCGGCTCAGGTGGCGGCGCTGGCCAAGCTGCTGGCGACCGATGCCATCAGCTCCAATCAGGCGCACGAGGTCTTTGAGGCCATGGCCCAGACCGGCGACGACCCCAACAAGATCGTCGACGAGCGCGGCATGCGTCAGGTGAGCGATGCCGGTGCGTTGCAGCCGATTGTGGACGAGGTGCTGGCAAATTGTGCCGATCAGGCGCAGCAGTATCGTGACGGCAACCAGAAGGTCATCGGCTTTTTGGTGGGCCAGTGCATGAAGGCGAGTCGCGGCAAGGGCAACCCGAAGCTCTTCAACGAGTTGCTGAGAACGTCGCTCTCGTAGCTGCGAGGCCGGGGAAGCCCCGAGTCGCCGGGG
>ERZ506887.1333-NODE-1333-length-13232-cov-12.931016_pt1 | contig 13232 bp, 7 predicted proteins | sample MGYA00512905_ERZ506887 | MGnify/ENA metagenome assembly ERZ506887 | reverse complement strand
TGGGCTTCAAGTGGGGCGCCAACGGCTACCTGCTGGCCATCATCAGCGGCGACCTTGTCAGCGTGCTGTTCCTTTCCGTTACCGGAAAGCTGTGGAACTATGTGGAGCTGAAGGGCGTCAACAAAAACCTCTGGAAGCAGATGCTGCGCTTCTCGCTGCCTATGATCCCGGCACAGATCAGCTTCTGGATCATCAACGCATCCGACCTGTTCTTTGTGCGCGAAATGTGCAATGGTCTGGACGGCCACAGCGGCGACGCATGGAGCGGCCTGCTTTCCACCGGCTACTTCCTGCCCACCATCCTGACCACGCTGGGCCTGATCTTCTACGATGCATGGCAGCTTTCCGCTGTGACCGAGGAGGAGGGGCGCGCAAAGTTCTTTACCCAGATCTTCCGCACCTATTCCAGCGTGCTGTTCTGCTGTGCCGCCGGCATCATCTGGCTGTGCCGTCCGGTGATGCACGTGATGAAGTCCAACTACTACTATGCATGGCACTTTGTGCCCTTCCTTGTCATGGCATCCACCTGCAGCTGCTTCAACCAGTTCATGAACAGCGTGTACGTGGTGAATAAAAAATCCACCCGCAGCATGATCACCATGATGGCGGGCGCTGTGAGCAACTGCATCATGAACTACTTCTTCATCAAGTGGTGGGGCCCGGTGGGTGCGACCTATGCATCTTTCCTTGGCCTTGCGCTGGTGTTCACCCTGCGTGCCATCGATGCCCACAGGATGATCGGGATGCAGGTGCATCCGGGCCGCGTGCTGGTAAATGCGGCCGCACTGGTGGCAGAAGCCTTTGTGCTGCTGGCTGAGACGCCGCTCTACGGCCTGTGGACCGGCCTGATCACGGCGGCTGTTATCCTGTACAACTTTGCAGGCGTGTGGGCCATGGCCCGCATCCTGCTGCCCCGCCTGCTGGGCCGCCGCGGCAAGGCGCTGGTGTCGGCTGTGGATGGCTGGCTGAAACTGTAAAATGTGCAAACGAAAGGCCCCGGGACGCTTGAGTCCCGGGGCCTTTCGCCTTTTATAAATGTGCGATACGGATGAAGCGGATAGCGGTGTTACAGGGAGCCGAAGGCTCAGTGTCTGCTGTTCTTGCCCAGCAGGCTTGCCCATGCACCGGCAATCGTCAGTGCAAAGCCGCTGAGAGCCATTGCCAGCGCAGCAAACAGGCTGGTGCCGGTCTGCGGCAGGGCGTGAGCGTCCTGCACAGCGGGATTAGTGGGATTGGCGGGCAGAACAGGGGAGTCCGGCGTGTCGGCCCGTGCGTCCTGTACAGGAGGCAGCTGCGGGTCTTCCGGGGTGACGGGGGTATCCGGGCCGGGCTTCGGTTCCGGTTTCGGGTTGGGGTTCGGGTTGGGAGTGTCGGGCCCGTCCGGGTCAGGTTTCGGCTCAGACGGCGCGTTATGCGCAGCCTTGAGGGCAAGAGCATTGCTGCCGATGGTGATGATATAGCAGCCGTCTTCGCCCTTTTCAATCATGTAGTCCGTGCCTTCCAGCAGGGCGTCCAGATTGGTGACGAACTTCTTTTGGCTGTCCGCATCCCAGCGGGCATCCTTGCCGTCAAGGTACCAGCCATCAATGGGGTGGCCGCAGTCGTCCAGAATCCAGTCATCGCCCACGGGGCGCAGAATCAGGGTCGTGTTGTTCAGGTACATGTCGTCACCGGCAGTGCCTGCGTGGTTATTGTACAGGGCACCGGTGCGCAGACCAATGGTCGATCTCTGTTCGCCGTAGATGCCACCGCCGTTGCCCGTTGCGGTATTGTGGATGATGTCGCAGTCGGTCGCGGTCACAGTGCCGTTGATAGCATATACGCCGCCGCCGTTTCCGTTTGTGGCGGTGTTGCCGATTACCTTGCTGCCGTTGCTCAGCTCAGCAGAGCTGTTGTTCCACACGAGCAGGCCGCCTGCATTGCCGCCCTTGTTGTTGGAAATAGAGGTATTGTTGGCCTTGACTTCTGCTCCATTATAGGCAAAGATACCGCCGCCCCAGTCGGAAGCGATGTTGTTGTCAATAAAGGAATCCGTCAGTTCAGCCATAACCTTGTTGTTTTGGCCATAGAGGTATATACCAGCACCACTTGCAGCTTTGTTTCCGTTGAAGGATGCCTTGTTGGCATTGATCTGTACGCCATTGTAGGCAAAGATGCCGCCGCCGCCGCTGGAAGCGGTGTTGTTGTCAATAGCGGAATCCGACAGTTCAAGCAAAATGTTGTTGCCGAGGGAATGAGCGAGATAAATGCCAGCACCGGAAGTAGCCGTATTGCCGGTGAATTTGGTGTTGTTGCGCAGGGTGATGTGGGTATCACTGACTGCGGTGCCCAAAGAATAGATACCGCCGCCAGCTGCAGCATAGTTGTTCGTGACGGTGGTGCTATCCAGCGTGATATCACCCGCACTGTATGCAACGATCGCACCGCCCTGACCGCCAGTCTTATCGGTGGTAACATTGCCGTCCAGAGTGGAACCGGTAAGGGTCACATTGCTCTTGGTGCCCACATGCATGCCGCCGCCCATAGAACTGGCAGTGTTACGATTGATGTTTGTGCGGGTGATGTTATGGGTGTGGCTGCCGGTGCAATCGGCCTCGGCCGTGTCAGGAGCATCATACAAATAGACACCTGCACCCTTCTTTGCTTGATTGCCCTCAATGGTGGAACCGGTGATATTGGCATTCGTGTGAGACAAAAACAGTCCGCCGCCGCAGTCGGGTGCGGTGTTCTTTGTAATGGTGGATCCTGTGATGGTCAGGTCACTGCCGGCGGCAAGGATGCCACCACCGTCGTTGCGGAAGTCGTTGATAGCCTTATTGCCGGTAATTGTGACCGTGTTCAGCGTTACGGTAGAATTATTGGTATACAAACCGCCGCCGCCAGAAGCCGTCTGCTCAACGCCTGTAGATGTGTTGCTGCTGATTTCACCGCCAACTACGGTAACAGTGCTGTTGTCCTCGGCACAAATGCCGCCGCCGTTGCCCGTGGCTTTGTTTTCTGTGATGGTGCTGTTGTTGATAGTGACCTTGCCGCCCTTAGTCTCAACGCTCTTAGTATATACGCCGCCGCCATTTTTGGCGGTGTTGCCGCTGATGGTTACACCCTTGCCCAGGTTGATGGTGCCGATGTTGTAGATGCCGCCGCCATTTTCGGCACCGATGCGGCTCTTGTTCACAGCGCCGGAGCCGTTGTTGGTGATGGTGGCAGAACCGATGGTCAGGTCACAGAACGAATTTTTGGTGTAGATGCCGGAACCGGCGTTGTCCTTGATGGTAACCTTAGCACCCTCTTCAATGGTACTCTTGATTGTTGGGTGACCATTGAAGACGATACCGGGGTTGGTGGCGGCATTGTAGGCTTTTTGGCCGTTGCTCTCAACATCCAGCGTGCAGGTCTTGTCCACATTGAGCACACGGGTCCAGATGCCGCTATAGCCGTTATTGGTAGCTTTCAGGGTAGAGCCATCGCTCATGTCGATGCTGTATGCCGAGATGCCCCAAGTACCGTTGCCGTCAAACAGGACATTAGACCCATTTGTGATCGTGAAGTGCGAACCGTTGGAGCCGTTGCCACGGTTGTTGGTCACCTTCAGGGTACTGTCGTCCACGGTGACGTTGGTAGTGCCTACAATACCGACACTATTGCTATCAGCAGTGAGGGTGGAGCCATCGGTGATGTTGATAAAGTAGGTGCTGTTTTTGTTATCATCTTTAACGCCATTCCATGCGATGGCATTGAGGTAGTTTTGGATGGTCAGAGTGGAGTGGTCGTCCACATTGAGCTCGTTGCGGCCTTTGCCAGCCATGTAGATAGCTTGCATGTTTGAGCGCAGGCCTTTGCCATCCATAAGGAGATCGGTGTTGTTCAGCGTCAGGGCAGCATTGCCCTCGCCGGACATGCAGATGGCGTTCCAGTCGTTATCGGTAGTGTTGTTGACTCCCGTCATGTCAACATCCATATTCTGGAAGGTGAGATTGGAACCCCGGAGCGTGATACCAAAGATCTTGGGCTGGCTGTCTTTCGCTACGAACTTCAGCTTAGGCTTGACGGTGGTTTTTTCTCGGTACCGCTGTCAGTTGTTGTGGTGACCGTTTTGCCTTTGATCGTCAGGTTTTTGTTCAGGAGATCGATACCGGTGGAAGTGGCATCTTTGATCACTTCAATGGTGTCGCCGCTCTGGGCTGCATTGACGGCTTCGTCAAAGCTCTTATAGCCATGACCATTAACGGTGGCAACATTCTCAGCAGTGTTTTCCTCCGCAGGAGCGGTGGGCGCAGCCGGAGCTGGTGCCAGCGCGGCAGTCATCAGTACCGGGGCCTTTGCTGCAGGCGCTTCTGCAAGGACTTTATTCTCAACGGCAGCATCCTGCTCGTTCTTGTCGGCAGCATCCTGCTCGTTCTTGTCGGCAGCATCCTGCTTGGTTTCGTCAGTGGACTCCTGCTTGGACTCGTCAGTGGACTCCTGCTTGGACTCGTCAGTGGACTCCTTCTTGGACTCGTCAGTGGACTCCTTCTTGGACTCGTTAGTGGACTCCTGCTTGGACTCGTTAGTGGACTCCTGCTTGGACTCGTTAGTGGACTCCTGCTTGGTTTCGTTGGTAGTAGGAGCGTTCTCACCGGAAGGCTCAGCCGCAGGGGCAGGCGTTTCCACCGCAGGAGTAGAGCTGGTTGCCTCAGCGCCCGTTTCTGCATTTGCTGCCAGAGGGCTTGCCGCAACACAGGCGGTCAAAGCCAGAGACATTGCCGCAAGCTTGAATTTTTTGTTGGTCATGATCACTCTCTCCTTCCAGATCTTCACATATTATAAAAGGGACATAAACCGTACGGCCCGCATTGGCCGCTCCCGTGGTTTATGCTTGTGGTTTGGGTATATCACACTTTTGAAAGCCTGTCAACAAGGGCCAAAACCGCAAAAGAATCACCAAAAATCAGACAGAATGAACAAAAACAGCAAACGATGCACCAACATATTACACAAAAAGACGGCAAATTGGGAAAATATGGGAATTTAAAAGGAGCGGTTTGAAACGCTTTTGAAACGGTAATGAAACAGTGCTGAGACGGTACTGTGATGCTGCTGTGACGGCTTGAGACGGTGCTGTTGCAGAACCGCCGGAAGAACAAAATGTGAAATATCTGTGAAAGATGCAATGCGCCCGGAAACCGGCGAAAAAAGAAACCGCCGCACAAAATGCTGTGCAGCGGTTTCGGGATGCGGGTTCAGGCCAGCTGTCGGTCCAGCCAGTTACCGATGTCGGCAAACACTTCCTGCTTGTTCGTTTCCACCAGCAGCTCGTGCCGGGCACCGGGGTACAGCTTGCATTCAATGTTCTGCACACCGGCGTCTTTCAGGCTCTGGATGGCGCGGCGCACGCCCTTGCCCTGTTCGCCCACCGGGTCGGCGTCACCGGCAAGGAAGAGCAGCGGCAGGTCTTTGGGCATTTTTGCAAGGAAGGCCGGGTCGTGCAGGCGCAGGATGCCGCTGAACATGCTGTAGTAGGCGTTCAGCGTGAAGGTAAAGGTGCAGCGCTCGTCCGCCAGATATTTGTCCACCTCGGCGGGGTCACGGTTGAGCCAGTCGTGGGTGGTGCGGCCCTCCAGCCCCTTATTGTAGCCCAGAAACGAGGTGTGCGCCACAAAATTGCTGCGGTAGTGCCAGCCATGAAAGACCGCCAGCACCCGGCAGAGGGTCTTGGCAAACTGCACCAGCGCTTTGGGCTGGAAGCCGGTGCCCATGATGATGGCTCCATCCAGCTCATGGCCGTATTCGCACAAATACTGCCGGGCATAAAAGGAACCCATGCTGTGGCCCAGCAAAAAATAGGGCAATCCCGGGTAAAGCTCTTTGGTGCGCACCGTCATGGCGTGCAGGTCGGCCAGCACCGCGCGGTTGCCGTCCGGCTCGGCAAAATAGCCGTAATCGTCCCTGGTGCGGATGGAGCCGCCATGACCCAGATGGTCATGGCCGGTGACCAGAATGCCCCGCCCGGCAAGATATTCTGCCAGCGGCTTATACCGGTCGATGAACTCCACCATGCCGTGGGACAGCTGCAGAATGGCTTTCACCTCGCCGTCCGGCACGCAGCGGAAGGCGTGCAGAGACCGCCCCGGCACGGTGGACGGGACGGTGAAATCGATCATCTGGCTCATGGCAGAGCCTCCTTTTTGCGTTTTTTACAGTGCGCTGATCTTGCGGCGGCAGGCCGGGCAGATGCAGTAGCCTGCAAACTGCACCGAGGCTTCGTCCACCTCGCCGCAGAAATCGCAGCTGCCGGCGGGACGGTGCTTTTTGAGCACGATGGAATCCCCATCCACAAAGATCTCGAGCTTGGTGTCGGTGTCCAGATGCATACTGGTGCGCAGCTCCTTGGGCAGAACGATGCGGCCCAGCGCATCGATGCCGCGGACAATTCCGGTACTTTTCATAGTATTCTGTTCTCCTTTATCCTTTTCCTTTTTCCTGTGATAGCCAATCTGTGACACAATAGGAAAATTGTTCCAGTGGCGCTATGCTCAGTATACAAAAAAGAACAGCGTTCGTCAATGATTACGTGCTATTTCGACAAAAAATAACCTTTTACGCGGAAAAGTAGAGAAAAAGAAAAGGCTGTCATGCATTGTGCACGACAGCCTTGGATCGGATCGATCAGTTGAATTTGAAGATCTTGCGCAGCTGGCGGTAGACGCCCAGCGTGAGCTTGTCGCCGCCGGGGAACTTCAGGTCGGTCAGACCGCCCAGATTGTAGCGCACGGCGCGGTAAACGCCGGTGCTCACGTGGTCCTTGAGGTACTGCCACAGCCCGGTGCGCTTGGCCTTTGCCTCGTCGCTGCCGTCCAGCAGCAGGAAGATGTCGCTCACGGCCATCATCACGGACAGATAGTGCACCATGTAGGCATGCAGACGTCTCTGATCCTTCAGTTCATCCAGATCCTGACAGTCGATCATGTGCCGGGTGACCCGCAGCTGCTGATCCACCCGCTTGACCATGATGCTCTCGTTCACGCTCTGGTCGGCACGGCCGATGAAGTAGCGGTACAGATCCAGATCCATGTAGTACATGCTTTTGACGTAGGGCAGGGGCTGGTAGACAAAGATGTTGTCCACATAGAAGGTGTGCTTGGGCAGCACCATGCCGCACTTGCGCAGCACCTCGGTGCGGTACATCACCGAGTGCATCAGGATGTTCTGGTCCGGGCGGAAGTGGCCCACATGGGTCCAGTTGAACAGGCGGTTCTGGGGGAACACATTGGTGTAGCGCACGGTCAGGGTGGTGTTGTCCTCCACATGCTCGTACACGTAGTTGCAGATCATCATGTCCGGCGCGGTGCCGCGGGCCACCAGAGTGGTCAGGCGGGCCAGAACCTTTTTCAGAGCGTCGGTGTCCAGCCAGTCGTCGCTGTCCACTACCTTATAGTACAGGCCGGTGGCGTTGCGGATGCCTTGATTGACGCCCTCACCGTGGCCGCCATTTTCCTGATGGATGGCTTTGACGATGGTGGGATATTTGGCGGCGTACTCGTCGCAGATGGCGGGGGTATCGTCCTTCACGGAACCGTCGTCCACAAGGATGATCTCGGCCTGCTCTCCGGCAGAAAGCAGGGTCTCGATGCAATGGCGCATATATGCCGCCGAGTTGTAGCACGGAACGGCAAAGGTGATGAGTTTCTGATGCATAAGATGATTGCTCCTTTTTCTATCAACAGTCGGCGCACAAAAAACCGCCGGACATGGAGTTATGTGCTCCTATTATATCATTTTCGCGCCTGAAAAGCTATCATTTGCAAAAAAATTACTTTTGACATTTCGTGCTTTTTGCCGAAAAACAGGCTCTGTGCCCGCGCAAAAGCCCGGCTTTTATGGTATACTGATAGGGCTTTGAGGACACGGCGCAGAGAACTGCCCATCAGATACAACGGAGGAACCCATGGAAAACCCGCACAGCATCCTGAAAAAAGTTTTTGGCTACGACAGCTTCCGCCCCGGGCAGGAGGAGATCGTCAGCCGCCTGCTTGCCGGGCAGGATGTACTGGCGGTGATGCCCACCGGTGCGGGCAAATCCATCTGCTATCAGGTGCCGGCCCTGCTTTTGCCGGGCATCACCATCGTGGTGTCGCCGCTGGTCAGCCTGATGAAGGATCAGGTGGGGGCGCTGGTACAGGCGGGCGTGGCGGCGGCGTTTCTGAACAACAGCCTCACCGACAACCAGAAGGCCCTGATGCTGCACCGCGCCCGGGAGGGCTGGTACAAGATCATCTATGTGGCACCGGAGCGGCTGGAAATGCCCGGCTTCCAGCGGTTTGCGCAGGAACGGCCCATCAGTATGGTGACGGTGGACGAGGCCCATTGCATCAGCCAGTGGGGACAGGACTTCCGGCCCAGCTACCTGCGCATCAAAGCCTTTGTGGACGGCCTGCCCAGCCGTCCGGTGGTGGGTGCGTTCACAGCCACGGCTACTGCCCATGTGCGGGACGACATCCGGGAACAGCTGGCCTTGCAGAAACCCTATGAGGTGACCACCAGCTTTGACCGTCCGAACCTCTATTTTGAGACCCGGCGGGCCCTGCCCAGCCAGAAGCCGAAGGAGCTGCTGGATCTTGTGCTGAAAGAGGGCAGCAACGCGGGCATCGTCTACTGCAGCACCACCCGGCAGGTGGATGAGACCGCCCGCCTTCTGCAGAGCCGGGGCATCCGGGCTGCGGCCTACCACGCCAAGCTGGACGCGGATACCCGGCGGAAGAATCAGGACGATTTCCTCTACGACCGGGTGCAGGTCATGGTGGCGACCAACGCCTTCGGCATGGGCATCGACAAGCCCAACGTGCGGTTCGTGATCCACTATAATATGCCCAAGGATCTGGAAAGCTATTATCAGGAGGCAGGCCGTGCAGGCCGCGATGGACAGCCCGCCCGGTGCACGCTGCTCTATTCCGGCACCGATGTGCGCACCATCCGGTTCTTCATCGAGAAGGAAATGGAGGCAGACAACGGCCTGCCCGCCGATGTAAAGGCCGAAGCGGCCCGCAAGGCGGAAGAGCGGCTCAAGTATATGACCTTCTATTCCACCACACAGGACTGCCTGCGTGGCTTTCTGCTGCATTACTTCGGCGAAGCGGCACCCAAAAAATGCGGCAACTGCTCCTGCTGTCTGGCTGCAGAGCAGGAAGCCCAGCTGCAGATCGAGTATTCCCGCCGCCGTGCGGCAGACAATGCAAGACGGCTGAGCGAGAAGCCGCGTCGTGCCAGAACGACCGCTGGAGAGCTGAGCGAGTTCGACCAGAAACTGCTGAACGCGCTGTATGCCCAGCGCAAGCGGCTGGCCGGAAAGCAGAATATCCCGGCCTTTATGGTGTTCAGTGATGCCACCCTGCGGGAGATGGTGGAGAAAAAGCCGCTGAGCACCGACGAACTGCTGAATATCAGCGGCGTGGGCGAAAAGAAAGCCGCCCGCTACGGCAATGCCTTCCTGCGCATCATCGAAGATGCCGTGGGCAGCCGGGAATAAAACATAAAATAAGAGCGCCCTGCTTTTCCACACTTGAAACCGAACTTGTGGAAAACAGGACGCTCTTTTTGTTTTGATCATTTTTCCATGGTATGGGTGGCGAATACCTTTTCGTCCTCCCACCACACGGGCTCCCCGGCGGCAAGGGTTTTTTTCACATCCAGCAGACGCTGGTTGCTGCTGCCCCGGAACCGCAGGGAGATATCGTGCTTGGCTTCAACAAATTCGCCGTCCACCAGCACATCCAGCAGGCTCAACAGCTCGTCGGTGGCTTCGCACCGGGCAAGACTTGGCTCTTTGCCGGTCAGCTGTTCCCAAGTGTAGCCGGAATAGCACCACACCGTTTTGTTGGGGTACAAGGCCTTGAAGTTGCGCACAAAGGGCAGCAGCTCCCGCTGATTTTCCGGCTCCATGGGTTCGCCGCCCAGCAGGGAAAGACCCGCGATATAGTCCGGCTGGCAGGATGCAAACACCTCATTGCGGGTGGGTTTGTCGAAAGGCTGGCCATAGTCAAAGTCCCACGCCACAGCGTTGAAGCAGCCGGGGCAGTGGTGGCGGCAGCCGGACACGAACACGCTGGTGCGCACCCCCGGGCCGTTGGCGATGTCATAGTATTTGATGGTTGCGTAGTTCATAGATAAAACTCCATATAAAAAGCTCCCCCTCTCGGGGGAGCTGTCAATGCGAAGCGTTGACTGAGAGGGTTACAGATGCAGCACGCGGTCCTTGATCTCCTGCGTGCGGCCCTGATTCCAGAACTGGGTGCCGATATAGCCGCAGGTGCGGCGGGCAACGTTCAGCTTGTTCTGGTCGCGGTTGCCGCACTTGGGGCACTCCCACACCAGCTTGCCGTCATCCTCCACGATCTTGATCTCGCCGTCATAGCCGCAGACCTGACAGTAATCCGATTTGGTGTTCAGTTCCGCATACATGATGTTGTCATAGATGAACTGCAGCACACTTATGACGGCTTCCAGATTATCCTGCATGTTGGGCACTTCCACATAGCTGATGGCACCGCCCGGAGACAGGCGCTGGAAGTCGCTCTCGAACTTCAGCTTGGTGAAGGCGTCGATCTGTTCCGACACATGCACATGGTAGCTGTTGGTGATATAGTTCTTGTCGGTAATGCCGGGCACGATGCCAAAGCGCTTCTGCAGGCACTTGGCGAACTTGTAGGTGGTGGATTCCAGCGGGGTGCCATAGAGGGAGTAGTCGATGTTCTCGGCCTTTTTCCAGGCGTTGCACTTGTCGTTCATGTGCTGCATCACGCTCAGAGCAAAGGGCTTTGCACCGGCATCGGTGTGGCTCTTGCCGGTCATATACTTCACGCACTCATACAGACCAGCATAGCCCAGACTGATGGTGGAGTAGCCACCGAACAGCAGCTTGTCGATCTTTTCGCCCTTCTTCAGTCGGGCCAGTGCGCCGTACTGCCACAGGATGGGTGCGGCATCGCTGGGGGTGCCCAGCAGCCGCTTGTGCCGTGCCTGCAGTGCGCGGTGGCACAGGGCCAGACGCTCGTCGAAGATCTTCCAGAACTTCTCAAAGTTGCCCTTGGAGGAGAGCGCCACGTCCACCAGATTGATGGTGACAACACCCTGATTGAACCGGCCGTAGTACTTGGGCTTGCCGGTCTCGGGGTCCACATAGGGGGTCAGGAAGCTGCGGCAGCCCATGCAGGTGTAGCAGTGGCCTTCGCCGTTTTTGTCCACCTTGAGCTCCAGCATCTTCTTTTCGGAGATATAGTCGGGCACCATGCGTTTTGCGGTGCACTTGGCGGCCAGTTCGGTCAGGTAATAATAAGGAGTGCCGGGGCGGATGTTGTCCTCTTCCAGCACATAGATCAGCTTGGGGAAGGCGGGGGTGATCCACACACCGGCCTCGTTCTTCACGCCCTGATAGCGCTGGCGGATGGTCTCCTCGATGATGATGGCAAGGTCTGCCTTCTCCTGCGGATTGCGCGCCTCACCCAGATACATGAACACGGTGATAAAGGGGGCCTGACCATTGGTGGTCATCAGCGTGACCACCTGATACTGGATGGTCTGCACACCGCGGTTGATCTCGCTGCGCAGGCGGCGCTCCACGATCTCCTTCTTGCGCTCGGCAGAAACGTCCAGACCGGCCATTTCCACTTCTACCTCAGCGGCGATCTTCTTGCGGGAGACATCCACAAAGGGGGCGAGGTGGGTCAGGCTGATGCTCTGGCCGCCGTACTGGTTGGATGCTACCTGTGCAATGATCTGGGTGGCGATGTTGCAGGCGGTGGAGAAGCTGTGGGGCTTTTCAATATAGGTGCCGGAAATGACGGTGCCGTTCTGCAGCATGTCCTCCAGATTCACCAGATCGCAGTTGTGCATATGCTGGGCAAAGTAGTCGGAATCGTGGAAGTGGATCAGACCCTCCTGATGGGCCTTGACGATCTCCGGGTCCAGCAGCAGACGGGCGGTCAGATCTTTGGAGATCTCACCGGCCATATAGTCGCGCTGCACGCTGTTCACGGTGGGGTTCTTATTGGCGTTCTCCTGCTTGACCTCTTCGTTCTGGCACTCGATCAGGCTCAGAATGCGCTCATCGGTGGTGTTGGTCTGACGCTTCAGGCTCTGGATATAGCGGTAGGTGATATAGTGACGGGCAATGTCGTGGGCTTTGATGTCCATGAGCTGGTTCTCCACCATATCCTGAACCTCTTCCACACTGACGGCACGGTTCAGTGCCTGACACTGGTCAGTCACATCTGCCGCGATCTGGGTGATCTGATCCTTGGTCAGACGGCTCTGGCCGCCGACCGAATCGCTGGCCTTGGTAACAGCGGTGATGATCTTGGTGATATCAAAGGGGACCTCTGCACCGTTGCGTTTGATGATCTTCATCGGCTCTCCTCCTTGTAAATAAAAGCACAGTGTGAACGGGTACCTCTTACAATAAGAGATACCCGTCTGCGCGCACGATATCCAACAAACTGAATGTAGCTCTATTCTATCACTATCTAGTGGCAAGTCAAGAAAAATACCACTACATTTTGCGTTTTGGAGTTTTAGCCAAAATTCATGGATAATTTTCAGGATAAAATCTGAGCCAAGACCTCTTGACAACGCACACCCGTTTCCATGGTGTAATATCGCAAAATATTATACGGAGAAAGCCTTATAATACATTATATAAATAAAAAGGGACACTGAGCTGCGGCGCAGTTTTTCCTGCGGTTTGCTGCTGTTTTGGGGTGAACGCAAAAAAGAATGGAAAAAAGTTGTCAAAAAGTGTTGACAAGGAGGCGGGGGTGTGGTATTATACTTGAGCGCCAAGCGCTGAGGCAAAAGAATGACTTCCGGAGCCACAGCAGGAAGCCCTTGAAAAGAACCAATAGACGCTGAAAAAGTTCCAGTTTGTTCTGAGAAACTTCTTGAGTGTCCAAGTTCAGAAAGTTCAAAAGCTTCTAAAAAATAAGGCTTGACAAAAAACCACTTCGGTGGTACAATAAACAGGTCGTCAGCCGCAAGGCTGAGGCGCTACAGGACCTTGAAAATTGAACAATATCGAAAAACTTGTAAGGAACCTTTATGTGTTTGGAAAAACACTTAAAACAATTCCAAAAGTAATTCACACAGGACGCAAGCGATTGCGTGCTGAGCGAACAAGATTTAACACTTTTAAGTGATAAATATCATTTATAAAGAGTTTGATCCTGGCTCAGGACGAACGCTGGCGGCGCGCCTAACACATGCAA
>ERZ506887.1330-NODE-1330-length-13270-cov-4.752630_pt1 | contig 13270 bp, 6 predicted proteins | sample MGYA00512905_ERZ506887 | MGnify/ENA metagenome assembly ERZ506887 | reverse complement strand
AATTCGTAGCTGCCCGCGAAGGATACCTCGCTCTCCTCCGGCGTCAGTATCTTGGAGGATACGCTGCCGGGACGGAAATCGTACAGGATGCTCATGCCCTGCGCCTGCCGCCACACGGCTGCCAGCGCCAGCAGGGCCTGATCGGTGGCGATGCTGTTGCTCTCGCCTGCAACAGCGGCGGGATTGCCGGGGTCGGACTCATAGGAGTGGGCAAAGCCGCCGTCCTCCTGCTGGTAGTAGAACAGGGCATCCAGCAGATTGATGCCGTTCTTGATGAAGCGGGGGTCGTTCTGTGGATCAACGCCGATGGAGCACAGCGACACGATGATCTGCGACACGGACTCGGAGTTCCGCGTACCCCAGCTGCGGAAGTCGCCGGTATCCAGCTGCAATTTGGACAGGCAGTCCAGCGCCTTGTCCACGGGGTGTTGCACGTTGAAGGTGGCGTTTCGATAGTACGGTGCAAGCGCCTGTATCGCCATGGCGGTGATGTCCGGGTCGGCGGTGCTGCCCTGTGCAAACCGCAGGTTGAAGCCATCGTCGGGGAGCTGGAAGGACAGTATTTTCTTGATCATCTCCGTGCGGGTGTAAGACGAGCCTGCGGGGATGTTGTACTTCATGCTGTCCAGCGTGATAAGCCCCCACAGCCAGCCGTTGAGCCCCTGCGCGCCGATGTCCACGGTCTTGCCGCGGTCATATACACCGTCCGCGATGAGGTTGATGTCGTTCCCGCTTTCATCCTTGCCGAAATGGGTGGGATCACCGCCGCAGGCCAGCACAGCAAGTGAAATTCTATGCCACTCGGTGGCCTTCACGCGGTCCAGCTTGTCCGGCTCACGGTATTTCTGCTCGACGTAGGTCTGCAAGGCCGCAAGGTAGGCATCGTAATTGTCCTCCACACCGCAGCGGCTCAGGCCAATGGGCAGCCAGTCCGTGGCGGAGCTGCCGGCGTAGGTCAGCTCGTCCCCGGAGAGAAGATAGTCCCCTTCCTCCAAGCCCAGTGCAGAGCGCTTCTGCACCATGATGCCTTGAATGGCCTCGGAGATCTGCGCCACCGTGTATTTGCCCTGCGGTACAACTTGGCGCTGGTTCTGCTTCTGCGCCGCCTCTGACTGCTCTGCCGTCATGGGGCTGACGGTGATGCTCACATCCCCGGTGAACGCACCGTTCTTGAACTGCACACGGCCAATGATGTTGGAGCCCTCCACCGGCGTGATATTGCCCCACGTCTCCTCGCTCCATTGGGCATCCCTGCCGATCTGGATCTCCACCGTACCGGTGAAGAAGTCGGGATGCTCCAGCGTGACCGACTGCACATAGTACATCCCATTGATGGAGATACCGCAGGCAGCTTCATCCTCTTTGTTTTTGCCCACAGCCAGCGACACGCGGGCGACCTTACTTGCGGGCAGGGTATGTCCCTCGTTGGCCGTCAGGTTCAGCACATCCGCGCTGTCTACGCCCGCTTTCTCAAATACCCAATAGGGTAAATCGTTCCCCGTTGGGGCGTTGACGGTGATGCTGTATCCCGCCGCGTAAGCTGCGGGTATCATGCTGAATACCAGCACCAGCGCCAGCAGAAACGCCGTCCAATTCCGTACTTTTCTTTTCACAGAGGCATCCCTCCTACTTCCGTTTATATAGCCGTATTCGCGTGGACGGAAATTCCGCCCACGCGAATCGGCAGACTGCTCCCCTAAGAGCCGTCTATTTCACTTATTTCTTGCTGGCCACATCGTCACGCTCATCGCGCTTGACCTTGTGGTAACGGCGCACTGCGCCCACAATGATCAAGGCTGCAACGACAGCCACGATGCTCCAGACGATGATGGGATTCTCCCGCACCACCGTGCCGATGACCTCCCACACGGAGTTGCCGCTGGCACCGCCCTCGGTATCCTGTCCGTCCGGCACGTCGTCCGGGGCATCGGAGGTCTGGGGATCGTTGGTGTTGTCGGTGTCCGGCTCGTCCGCGTTCTCGGACAGGCTGTCCATGCTCACCTGCTGGGAGTCCAGCCACACCGGGAAGGTCATAGACGTGCCGCTGGCCTCCCACTTGCTGTACAGACGGTCTGCCAGTGCCGCAAGGCTGCTGGCGTACTGGCCGTAGATGCTCTCATAGGTGCCGCTGGCCATGCCGCCGCCACCGGTCAGCCACGCGCTGAACACCTCCTCGCTGCCGGAGTCGATGTACTTCTGCAGCGCCTTGGCGATGGTATCGCCGTCCTTGCCGTCCACGCCGGTGTGCTCGTTCAAACTGGCCAGCAACAGCGCCGCCAGATCCTTGGCCTCATCGGTCTTCTTGCCCACGGCTGCAGTGGCCATGTTGTCCAGACTGTTGGTCAGCAGAGCGCGGACCACGTTGGGATTTTCTTCCAGCCACTTCTGGAAGGACTTGTTCCCGCCGTTGGAGCCCCACTCGGCGTAGGCGCCCAGCACAAGGCCCTTGATGTCGTACTCCACGTCCATGTTCAGGCCGTCCTGCAGGCCCTCGTCGTCCTTATCGCCGGTGCCGGTACCATCGCCGGTACCGCCGTAGTAGTAACCGCCGCCACCACCGGAATTCCCTGTAAATTCCGCTTTGACCACTGCATTGGCTTCACCCAAATGGAAGTCGCCGCCATTCTCCAGTGTCGTGGGCTTACCCGTACTCATCAGATCCAACGTCAGACTACTCAGTTTGAAGGTGTTATTCTTGGGCGTGGCCTTAGCAGCCACGCTGGTACCCGCAGGCCCGTAGACTGCATCCGTGCTGGAACGTGTAGCTACCTCATTGCCGCTGCGTGTCAGCGTTACCGTACCGCCAGTGCCGTACTCAGCCTTGGCGCGATAGTAGCTGGTGGACGTCCCATTCCCGATAGGAACAGGGTAGTTGTTCGCACCCTGTGTCCAGTAATTCTTGTGTGCGCCTTCACCGCCGTCCACACCCCAGGCCACCTTGCCGCTGGCGAAGTCGTCCTTAGTGGCCCAGATGCCGCCGCTGGACAACTCCTTATCAGACAGATAATAGCCAGTATCATTTTTGCTGCCGGCTACGTTTAGCGCCACAGGTGTCTTCTCATTATAGGTAAAGCTGTAGTTGGCGCTGCCTCCGATGCCGTACGCCTTGCCGTTTTTTGCCGTAATCTGGCCCAGATTATAGCAGAATGATGAGCTTCCACCCCCGACGATTCCGTATGTGTTGAGCGCGCCGGAGACACTGCCGATATTCCTGCAGTGCTCTGCAGTGCCGCTATAGGCAATGCCAAACGCGGAGCCGTTCGTACTCGCAACAGTGCCGTCATTCATGCAATTGTCAAACTGCCCCTTGTAGGCAATGCCTGCGGCATATCCAGAATTGTGGACTCCATAAGAGTTCTCCCCTGTCGCAGTGAGATTTCCGGAGTTGCTGCAGTTTACGACCTTACCGGTCTCGCCACCCCACAGGCCGACAGCCACGCGGCCGTTGATCGTCGCGTAATTGTGACAATCTTCCATGGCCGTCTTAAAGATGAAGGTGCCTGACACTCGATTATAGTCGGTCAGACCGCTGCCGCCGGCCAAAAAACCGTAGACATTGCACTTGGTCGCCTGCGTCACGCCACGGCCGACGATACCGGCTGTAAAGGAATAAGCGGCGCGCGGGATGTTAATATCAACGGTGATGCCATCCAGAATAACGCCCGGTCCGTTGCCATTTTCGGCGCAGGCGATCAAGCCGGCGCACCAAGAGGTACCTGTGCTGGTATTTTCTTCAATTTCAACGCGGCCCTTCAGCACCAAATTCTTGAATGTTCGGACATTGCTGCCTGTTGCAAAACCAAACAGTCCGACATACTGCTCACCCTTGGCACCTTCGACGTTCAGATTTTTGATGGTAAAATTATTGCCGTCCAGATTGCCGGCAAAATTCGAGAGCTCGCCCCGCCTGTCGGGATCGACCGCATCCTTATGGGACTCACTGGTACCAATGGGTTTCCACGGCTCATTCTTCATGTCGATATCGGCCGTCAGGGCAAACCACTTGTCGGCGTACTGGTAATATCCCTCATTGACCTGCGTCTGCAATTTTTTCAGGTCGTTCAGATCGTTGATTTTATACGGATCGACCTCCGTGCCGGTGCCTGTCCACAGCTGTTCCCACACAGCGTAGAGGTTCACGTTCCTCTCTGCTTCGTTTACCGTGACCTCCTTCGCGCTGGTAAATTTGCCGTCTTTATACGGGTACGCTACTGCGCCCTCCGCCGACAGGGCCCAGCCCATGAACCTGCCGTTCTCATTCCGGAAGTTCAGCTCATCCGCCGTCTTCAGGGTGAAGGTGTTCGACTTGCTGTCTTTCAGGACGGCGCTCTCCACCTTGCCGATGTCGTTGCCGGTCATGTTGCTATAGTACGTCACGGTCACCTTACCGGGCGCACCGGGCACGTCCTCGCCGTTCCACTGCGTGACATGCACGGGGTTCCACGGCGCATCCACCTTGTTCGTCCACAGGCACGCGTCGGCTATGTCTGTGCAGGCCTTATTCAGCACATCCACCAGCGGCGTCCCATCGATCGTATAGGTGGTATTCTTGCCGTCCGCGTCGGGGGTTATCGTGATCGACTGTAACTTTTCGTCATCGGTACCAGCACTTTTCTTGACGTAGACGCCGGTGCCCGCGGTGAGATCGATGGTATAGCTGTTGACCACCGTGTCGCTGCTGATGCCGTAGGTCTTTCCCGCTGCGCCGGTCACCGTGCCGAGGTTGTAGCTGTTGGTCACCATGCCGCCGATGCCGCTCGCGGAAACGCCGCCGTTTCCTGCTTTGACCTCGCCGAAGTTGGCGCAGTTAAGAACCTTGCTGAAGCCGGCAATACCGCTGACAAGCCGGAATAAATATGCGGGAGCATTTGCTGCCAGCGTCACACCGTTGGCGTCCACAGTGCCGTAGTTCCAGCAATACTCCACGCTGCCGTTTACAGCGTTGCCAACCACACCGCCGGCATACATCTTTCTACTCAGGTCTGTGCCCTTGATCGTGACCTTGCCTTCATTCAGGCAGTTTTTAATGGTGCCGCCTTCGTTATATCCGGCAATACCGCCTGCTTGCGGCACTGTAGAAGAATTAGCCTCGGCCGTCACATTGGCCAGATTACGGCAATGCTCCACTGTGGCCCCTTTGTAAATATAGCCGACAATGCCGCCCACGTTGCAGCCAATCTGTTTGCCTATGACCGTCACGCTGCCATCGACAGTCAGGTTCTCGATCTTAGCATTGTCGCCCAGCTTTCCGAACAAGCCCCAAGCCCCATTGTCGCCGCTGTTCAGAGTAACGTCTATCTGCAGATCGGTGATCGAATGACCGCCGCCGTCAAAAACACCCTTGAAACTATAATAGTCACCGATGGGTGTCCAGTCGTAACCCTTCAGACTGATGTCGTTCCCCAGCGTCAGGGTCCAACCCTCGAATGTCTCATTCTTGCCGACCTTGCCGTTGACCAGCAGGGCAAGGCCGTTCAGCTCCGCCGGCGTTTTGATGGTATACGCTTTCTTCGCAATCGTTTCTTTGTTGTACCAGCTTATATCCGCCCCGATGAAGTAATACTGGATGCTTACGTTATCCGAGACATATACACAGCCGCTGTTGCCCTCCCGATTACTCACCGCGCCGGAAGGCTCAAACATGACCTGTGTGCCTGTGGGGCCGGACAGTGTCCAGGACATTTTCACATTTGCGTATTGCTTGACATATGCATACACCGTGCCGTCGTCGTCGTTCAGCTGCCGGAGCTTGTCGCCGCTGTTTTTATCGCTGAGCTGTATCTCCAGCATGACACCTGCCGGTATCGCATCTTTATCTTTGGCATACACCTTCAGCTCCACCGGCTTGACACTGCCGCCAAGGCGCGGCCGCAGATCGCCCTCCAAGCAGCCCCATTTGCTGTTTCTGTTGCTGTTCTTCAGCTCCCAGGCCACGCGGCCGGCGGCAAATTCCTCCGCCGTCCGGGCGCCGGTGTCGCCGTTCTCACCGTTTTCATCGGCCGTGCTGCCGAAGGTGGATGTTTCCGCCAGATAGAAGCTCTTGTTGATCGCGCTGCCCTCCAGCACCTTTCCGGCTGCCGGGACTCCGACGCGCGCCTCGTTGTAGTAATAGCTGCCGTTCACGGTGCCGACGAACGCAGTCTCGCCCACGGTCTCGGCGCCCACCAGGCCCACCAGGCCGCCGGTATTCCCGCTGCCCTTCACTGTCGCGGTGGACATGCAGCTTTCCACCTTGCCGGACTTCAGCCAGCCCACGATGCTGCCCGTGTTGCCCTTGCCGTTTACGTTGCCCGCCGGGATCGTCTTTTCAACCGGCGTCGTCTCCCCGCTCTCGTCTGCCGTTTCCTCGGTCTTCGTGCTGTCGGTAATGGTCACATACTGGATCGTGCCGCCGTCCACTACGCCGAACAGGCCCGCGTTGGCAAAGCCCTCTTTCACCTGCAGCCCGGAAATGGTGTAATACTTTCCACTTTTCGCACTTACGGTAAATATGCCCCGGAACGGATGATCCGCCGTGCCGACAGGCGTCCACTCGATGTCGCTCAGGTCAATATCCGCACCGAGATTGACGGTCTTACCCTTAAAGTCGACTCCCTTATTGACCAGTCCGGCAAAGGTCTGGAACACCTCCTCTGCGGACGCCGTTTTATTCTCGTCGTTCTCGTCCTTATAGGTAATGCTCTTGATGGTGTAGTTGAGCGCATCGTAATAGAACGCTCTCTCCAGCGCTGTGGCGGTAAATTCGTTTGCCGAGCCGTAGTACAATGTCACGACCTTGCCGCCGTCGCTCGCGTCCACCGTATACCCCTCAGAAAACTTTTTCAGATCGTTCGTAGTCGTATAGCTTTTCCCCGACTCCGTGGTATAGAATGCGTCCGTCACACCATTCGCCTTCAGCGTCAGCTTCGTGCCAACCTTCACCAGCACGGAGGTGCCGCCGCCGTCAAATGTCACCTTGCCGAACAGCCCGGAGTTCATGCCATACTTCACATACGGCTGCAGTTTGACAAATACCATGTCATTTGTATTCTGTTCAGAAAACACCGGGTAGGGCTTTGCGTTCTCGCCGGCCTCCGCTGCCCACAGCTTCCAGCCCTTTTCAAACGCGGCAGGATTCAGCTTCTCCGCCACGGCGGCGGCAAAGTCATCATTGATATATGTCCCATTTACACCATTAGACACATTCTGATAGCTGTTGGTGGCATAGGAACCGGCTGTCCCCAGTTTTTTATCGTTTGTAGCGTGAGGCATCTGGTAGTACCAGCAGTTGTTGGTGCCGCCTATGCCTACCACGCCGCCAATATCCAAGTACCAGCCAGTAGAATCCGAGACTTTGCCATAGAATCCACAATTCTGTATTACGTTGCCTGCCTCACAAGCAATGCCGCCAGCAGCATAACCCCCTGTTGAAGCTACAGCTTTATTACCTGCAGTTACCGAACCTTGAACAACAAGATTCTGCACAGTACCACTGACCTTGCCGAACAATCCGGGGAATGCTGCATCAGAGATATACAGGCCACAGATAACATGACCGGCACCATCGAATATGCCGGAGAACGGTTTGGCAGTTCCATTCCCAATGGGCGTCCACTCATTTCCGCTTGTCGGCACATCGTCGGTATTCAGTCGGATGTCACTCGTCAGCTTAAAGTAGTTGCCAGAATAGCTTTCACCCCCATTGACCTTCTCTGCCAGATATGCCAGTTCCGCACCGGTGCTGATTTTGTAGGGATCATCAACCGTACCAGCACCATCAGCAAACTTTTCCGCAGGCTTACCATCCCACACATCACTGTCAGTATCATCATTCAGCGGAGCGATGTCGTCCTCACTGTTATTCTCGTCCTCGGTGGGCGGCTCGTCCTTGTTGTCCTCGTCCTTCTTATCCTCGGCAGGATTTTCTTCGCCCTTCTTATCCTCACCGGGCTTGTTGGCGTCGTCGCCCTCACCCTCGCCGGGGTTCTTGTCCTCATCACCGGGGTTGGTAGGCTGTTCATCCCCGCCGTGCTCGGTGTCCTTGTTTTCGTCGTCCTTGCCCTCGGTATCCTCATTAGGGTTGGCATCAGCCGGGTTCGCGTTGCCCTCGATGATGGCCGTACCGCTGCCGCCTACCACCTCCGTGGCAAAGGCCGCGGGGGTCACCAGCGTGAGCGTGAGCACCAGGCTCATCAGCAGGCTCACGATGCGCCGGGACACTTTGCTTGTCCGTTTCTTCATGTGATCTGTCTCCTCTCGTTGTTGAACGTATCTACATAAAAACTATTTAGTTACTGCTCTTTGGCATCACCACATACAATTTGCCTGTCTCCGGGTCTTCGTACACCGTGCCCTTCTGCTCGAAGCTGCTGGAGGACTGGATATCCTGCTCCAGCTCCTCGGCGTTGTCCAGCTCCTTCATCTGCTCCCGCTGCAGGATCTCCACCCGCGTCTTGCTGAGATCCACGTTCCAGTTCAGTATGACCGCCGCCATCAGCCCGCAGGCGAACACCAGCATCACGTCCGACAGGTTCGCCAGCCCGGACATGGCGTCCACCTCCTCCGTCACCCGGCGGCGGGAGGAAAACTTACCCTTCAACATCGCTCGTGACCTCCTCCAAAACTGCCTCCATCAGCGTTTCCAGCGACACCATGTCGTCGTTGTACCACCGCTTGCGGATGTGGGAGATGACGCTGGCCACCGCCGCGCTGATAACACCCGCGATGGTGGTGTCGAACGCCACGTTCATGGACTCCGACAGCGTCACCGTGTCGCCCTGTCCCAGCGCCACGATGCCGGGGCCCAGGGGTATCAGCGTGCCCAGCAGGCCGAACATGGGGCCCAGCTTGGCGATCATGTCGGTGATGGAGGTGGTGCGGGCGTTCCGCGCCTCCTCCGTGGCCAGCAGACGCTCCGCCAGTGCCGTCAGCGTGTCCTTGGGCAGGCCACGGCTCTCCGCCAGCTCCAGCAGGGCCTTCTTCTGCCGCCGCAGCAGGCCGCTGGTTTCGATCAGGTCGGCAAGGCCGTCCGCGCCTGCCGTGTGTACGTCACGCAGCAACTGGGGCACGTCGCACTTGTGCTTGCGGCGCTCCGCGATGTACTCCACCACGATGTCGCCGATCTGCCAGACCGCACCGGCCATGAGGACCAGCAGGATGATAAGGCAGGGGATCATCAGCGCTTGGGCGATGGTATGCAGTATTTCACTCAAAGAGATCATGTGTGTTTGCTCCTATTCCTGTTTCTCGCCCCGCAGATGGGGCGTATTTTTCCCGTTACCTGCCCCGCAGGGGCGGGTAACATATTTGCTTTTGTATGTGGTTTTGGTCTTGCCGTTCAACAAAGAGAGGAGGTGGGAGGGGCGGCTTTTCCCCTCCCACCCTTATGGAAAGCTGACAGTCTCCGTTCAGACCGTCATGGCTTGACAAGGGTAACTCAGCAGGACACACACCGTACTATCTCTTTACGCCTCACAGCTCTCTCGTGCATCCGCTGACCGCGTCGGAGGTTCTTGGCCTCCTGCTTCTGGCGCTTCTTCTCCTTACGCTCCGCCAGAAACAGCGGCTCCTGTATGGCCCGCTCCTTGCGGTAGCGGACCGTGCTGTTCAGCTTTGCCTTCGTCCGCGTAGGCGGCAGACACGCTGCCCGCAGGGCTGCGTCCCAGCTTCCGAAGCGCTCCTCGATAAACGTGCCGCCGTCTACCTCGCAGGGGGCGGGACTGTGGCGCAGGATACGGGCACACCGGACCAGATACAGCGCCAACTCCCGCAAGGGTGTCTCGGCGTGCTTTTCGGCAAACGCCGCGTCCCGCGCCGCCAGCGCGTCCTTGGTGCGCTGGGCGATCTTCTGTTCGCGCCAGTTTTCAACATCAAAATGCTGGTTGGGGTTGAAATGGCTCATGGACATACTCCTCCCTATGGTGATGTGGCGGTAAGAAAAAACGCTGACGAATCTCGTCAGCGTACACTCCTACCCTCGTCACAACGAAGAAGCGCCGCTGCAAACAGAGTCCTCGATCGTGCAATTCTACTGCCCTCGCGCCGCAAAACCGTTGTGTTCCAGCGGTTTCCTCGTACACGACCTACCTTCTCAGGACTCGCGTCCCAATGGCGGGTATTGCCCAGCGGCTCAAAGCCGTTTTGGTCGTTTCCTTGCGCTCACAGTGCCGTCCGCGGTGGGTTTTATACCCATGTTCCTTTTAGACTACGTTCTGACGAAAAATCGCCTTTACAACACGCAGCCACACGACGTCACAGAACTCAAATAGTATTTAATTTCCCAAATTTTGGCCTTTTTATTTCGCAAAGTAACATACTTTGCGAAATTGAGTGCCAGCCATTGCGAGACAAGGCTTTCAAGACTTGTTGGTAAAATATGTTGCATTTCACAAGTCCTTGTTGACAAGTCAGAAAAGCTGGAATATACTGTTATACGGTCATTTTTAGGGTCTTTTCGCAAAGTATGTTACTTTGCGGAAATTTTTAAAGACTCACTTAGATAGGAAAAAGACGCGCCAAAGCGCGTCTTTTTCGCCGCATTCACGGGGTTGCTTTTACTTCGTGAGGTTCTGCCCATAAGACACAAGGATGCTCATTTGATTGCGTAGCGACTCCGAACAAAAGACACCCCGCCGCAGAGCTTTTGAATTCTTGCGACGGGGTGTCCCGCATCAGCCACCATTGTGCCACAATGTGTACTTGTGAAAACGTAGCCTCCGGGCGGCCTTTTTGCGGGCATCAAATGGTGGGCATCTCCATACCCAGGCGGCGGTACATGGTCTTTTTCACCGCTTTGAGAATGTTCTCATATCCGGTGCAGCGGCACAGGTGACCGGAGAGCAGCTTGCGCAGCTCCTCGTCGGAATACAGCTTGCCGCTGTCCAGAATTTCCACAGCGGTCATCAGAAAGCCGGGGGTGCAGAAACCGCACTGGATGGCGGACTCCTCCATAAAGGCCTGCTGGATGTCGCTGGGCTCGCCGTCGGGGCTGAGCAAGCCCTCCAGTGTGCGGATATGCTTGCCGTCGGCCCACACGGCCAGGTAGATGCAGGAGTTGAACGTCTCGCCGTCGATGAGGACGGTGCAGGCACCGCACTCGCCTACCTCGCAGCCTTTTTTCACGGAGGTCAGGTGATAGTCATTGCGGAGCATATCGGTCAGGCTGGCGCGAACGTCCACCATCTTCTCTACGTCCTTGCCGTTGATATTGCAGCGGATCAGCTTATACTGCTTGCTCATGCCAGCTCACCTCCTGCCAGCTCAATGGATTTTACGAGACAGCGCTTGGCGATCTCCACGGCGATGTGCTGCCGGAAGGCCTTGCTGGCGCGCCAGCTGTCACGGGGGTTGATATCGTCCAGGATGGCGTGGGCAAAAGTCTCCACCGTCTCCTCGGTCAGGGGCTTGCCCTGGGCTGCCGCTTCAGCGCTGGCACACCGCAGGGGCACGGGGCCGGCTACGCCGTAGGCGATGCGGGCACGCTCAATGGTCTTCTTGTTCTCGCTGAGCCGGACGTTGACGCTGCACCCCAGGGTGGCGATGTCCATGGCGTTCCGCATGGCGTACTTGATGTAGTGGCCATAGCAGCGGTCATAGCTCTCCTTGGGGATAAGGATGGCGGTCTGAATTTCGCCGTCCTCTGCGCGGATGTCCACCTTGCCGGCCTTGATATAGAACTCATGGATGGGCAGGCGGCGGACGCCGTTTTTACCGGTCAGCTCCACGATGGCATCCCATGCGTGGAGGGTGGAGGAGGAGTCGGCGGAGGTCACGCCGTTGCAGGTGTTGCCGCCGATGGTGCCGATATTGCGGATCTGGGGGCCGCCCACCATATCCACGGCCTCACCCAGCACGTTGATATACTGCTGGATGATGGGGTCGCGGGTAATGTGGGAGAAGCTGGTCAGACTGCCGATGCGGATGTTCTCGTCGGCGTCAATGGTGATGCCGCGCAGCTCGTCCAGCCCGTAGATGGAGATCAGCTCCGCACCGGCGCGCTTGCCCTCGCGCATCTGCACCAGTACGTCGCTGCCGCCGGCGATGATCTGGGCTTCCGGATGCTCCAGACGGAGGGCCACCGCGTTTTCCACGCTGGAGGCCTCGTATAAGGCTTTCATATCATACATGGCTTAGTTGCCCTCCTTTTCATTCCAGCTGTCGTGGATCAGGCCCGCCTTGCTGAACTCGGCGAACAGCACGTGGGGCGTGATGGGTGTGCAGTCGATGGCCACGCCGGTGGCGTTGAGAATGGCGTTGCGGATGGCCGGCGCGCCGGAGCAGGCCGGCGGCTCACCCAGAGCCTTGGTGCCGAAGGGGGAGGTGGGCTCGGGATTCTCCACGAACTGCGCCTCCAGATGAGGGTGATCCATAAAGGTGGACAGCTTGTAGTCCAGCAGATTGTTGTTCAGGGGCTTGCCGGTCTTTTCATCGAACAGCAGCTGCTCGCTCATACCGTAGCCGATGGCCATGGACATACCGCCGTGGACCTGGGCCTCCGCCAGGGCGGGGTTGATAAGGCTGCCGCAGTCATGAACGTTGATGATCTTGTTCAGCTTGACCTTGCACAGGGCGATGTCTACCTCCACATCGGCGAAGGTGCAGCCGAAGGAGTAGGCATTGTTGCGGATGGTGTAGGTGGATTCGGCGGTGATATGCTCGCTGTCCGCCGCGTTGTACTGGGCGGTCATGGCCAGTTCACTCAGGCTCATGAGCACCGCGCCGTCCTGCTTGCGGACGATATTGCCGTCCACGATGTCCATATTGTCCACGGCCTGGCGGGTCAGCTTGGTGGCGTAGGCCAGGATCTTCTGCCGCAGCAGGGTGGCGGTCTGCCGGATGGAGAAGCCGGCTACATAGGTCTGGCGGCTGGCGTAAGCGCCCAGGCCGGTGGGGGTGATGTCCGTATCCTGGCAGGAGACCACGCGGACGTCCCGGTAGCTCTTCAGGCCCACGGCCTCGGCGGTCATCTGGGCGTAAGCGGTATCAGCGCCCTGGCCGATCTCCGTCTCGCCGCACTGCATGGTGACGGTGCCGTCCAAATTCAGCAGCATACGGTTGCTGGAGGTCTCCAGCGAGATGGGATAGACGGCGGTGTTGTACCAGAACGCCGCCACGCCGATACCCCGGCGAATGTTGCCGGTATCCTTGGCATACTCGGCCTTCTTTTTGTCGTACTCTATGTATTCCTTGCCCTTTTCCAGGCACTCACGGAAGGAGTCGTAGTAGTTGGTGTTGCCGGAGAAGCCGTCGTGGAAGCCCTTGGGCATGATGTACTTCATGCGGTACTCCAGCG
>ERZ506887.1319-NODE-1319-length-13328-cov-5.077450_pt1 | contig 13328 bp, 15 predicted proteins | sample MGYA00512905_ERZ506887 | MGnify/ENA metagenome assembly ERZ506887 | reverse complement strand
CTTCCGATCTGCATCCCTTTCCATCTACAAATACGACATCACCAAGGCCAGCAACGACGGCGCGTGGGATGCCGAGTCCTACGTTTCCACCGGCCTGCATGACGACGCGGTTATCGACAAGCTGAGCAAGTACGCCATTCAGGGCGTAGAGTTCACCTACCTCCGCGTGGCCGACATCACCATGAACAGTGAGGCCGTGGAGGGCCAGCGTCAGGTGGGTGTGCTGTATGGCTTTGATGGCTCTGAACGCTCCAATGCCGTACTGTCTGCCATCGGTCTGACCGGCGCAGACACTCACAAGACTGAGGGCGGTATCAACTACTTCACCAGCGATATGCTGAACAACAAGCTGTCCACCGCGCTGACTGCCAATGCCACCACCGTGAAAAATGCACTGGAGGCCGCCGTCAAGAACGGCGGCGTGGCTATGCCCGAAACGGATGCCACCGGCCACACTTCTGCTTCCAATATGGAGCAGGGCTTGTATCTCGTTGTGGAGACTCGCGTCCCTGAAAACGTGACCTCCACCTGCAATCCCTTCTTCGTGTCCCTGCCCATGACCACCATCGACGGCACAGCATGGAACTACGATGTGACCGTTTACCCCAAGAACCAGACCGGCAACCCTACGTTGGAGAAGACCGTGCGTGAGAGCAAGAACTCCACCGGCAAGAATACCGGCAGCCTGACCGACATCAAGGACGGTTACGCTCACACTGCTACCGCCTCCGTGGGCGATGTTGTGGACTATCAGATTATCAGCACCCTGCCCACCATCACGTCTAAAGCATCTGCTCTCAGCGAGTACACCTATGTGGACACCATGAGCAAGGGTATTCGGTATAACAAGAACGATGTCGTTATCGAGTTCTTCAAGGATAGCGGCTGCACCGACAAGATTACCACATGGGATGAAAGTTCCGGCAAGTTCACCGTGGCTTACGACGACGCGCAGAACATTATGACCATCCGCATGACCGACACCGGCCTGGCGGAGATCAACGAGGCGGCCATCGTGTATACCGACAGCGTCAAGCGCGGGTATAGCGACTGCACCATGCGTATCACCTACGCTGCCACCCTGACCGCCGATGCCAAGATGGGAGATACCGACAACCCCAATGGGGTCGTGCTGACGTGGCGCAGAACGAACAACACCTACTTTGATACCCTCAAGGACTGCTGCCATGTGTACACCTACGGCATTGACGTTCTCAAGCAGTTTTCTGACAACGGCGGCAACGTGCGGAACGTGAAGTTCCGGCTGCATAATGATACTGACGACTGCTATATCATCGCGGAGCAGAAGGACGGCGTGTACTACGCCAAGGGTCTTACCGCCAAGAAATCTGATGCTACTACGTTCATTCCCAATGCACAGGGTCACATCGTAGTTAAGGGGCTGGAGGACGATGCTTACAGCCTGACCGAAATTGCCACCGACAAGGGCTATGTGCTGCTGAGGGACGCGGTCAAAATCGTTATCAAGACCGCCGAGAACGGTACTTGCGAGAAGTGCGGTGCCAAGCTGCTGACCGCCTCCGCCACCGTCAACGGCAAGGATGTCACCATGACGGATGGCAACGCCATTGTGCCGCTGACCGTGATTAACAACCCCGGCTTCGACCTGCCCAAGACCGGCGGTTATGGTACGTGGATGTTCACTATCGGTGGCATGGCTCTGTTGGGCGCGGCGGCGTTTATCGTGATCCGCAGCCGTAAGCACAAGAACGAGCAGTGAAGCGCTGGCTACTGGCGGCAGTCTGCGGCGTTGCGGCGCTGGGGCTGATGCTTTATCCACTGGCGGGAGAGCTGGTAAGTGAGAAATATCATTCAGACGTTGAAACCACATATACCGCTGCCATTGAGGATACCGATGCTGCTGAACTGACCGCCCAGCGGGAAGCGGCAGAGCAGTACAACGCCATGCTGTCCGGCGCGGCGACCATTACCGAGGGAGGGGCATCCGCCCCTCCCTTGGCGTATGCCCAGCAGCTCACGGTGGGCGGCGTCATGGCCTATGTGGATATCCCCAAGATCGGCGTATATCTGCCGGTGCAGCATGGCACGGACGCGGACACGCTGGAGCGCGCCGTAGGTCATGTAGTGGGGACTTCCCTGCCAGTGGGCGGCGGCAGCACCCATGCGGTGCTGTCGGCGCACAGCGGCGTGGCGAGTTCCAAGCTGTTTTCGGACATCGACCAGCTTGCAGTGGGCGACACGTTTTACATCCATGTGCTGGGTGAGGTGCTGGCATACAAGGTAGACGCCATCCACACGGTATTGCCCACGGACACGAGCCTGCTCCAAATTGAGGATGACAAGGACTATGTAACGTTGGTGACCTGCACACCGTTCGGGGTCAATACCCACCGATTGCTGGTGCGAGGCCACCACATTCCGTACACCCCCGAACAGGCAACCGCTGCCGCCGTGGAAAAACCAGCGGCATCCTCATGGACACAACACTACCTCACCGGCTTGGGTATCGGCCTTGGCGCGGTAGTGGTAATCGGTGGTGCCTACTTTTTGGTAAGGAGGTGTCGCCATGCGTAAGCTGTCTTTTATGCTGGCGGCACTGTTGGCTGTGGCGGGTATCTGCGTCATGCTGTGGCCGGCGTTCACAGGACATAGGCTGCAAGCCGACACAGACGCCGCCGTGCAGAGCTTCCTCGAAGAACGAAAGCCGGAGCAGCAATATCCCGAACTGCTGGCGGCTCTACAAGAGTATAACCGCCAGCTTTACGCAGAAAAGCAGTGCAACCTCACCGACCTCGAAGCCTGTGAGGAGCCTGCCGCCGACTTGACTGCCTACGGCATTGAGGATGAGGTAATAGGCGTCTTAGAGATACCTGCTATGGAATTGACCATGCCTGTCTATCTGGGTGCGTCCGATGAACACCTTGCCGCAGGCGCGGCGGTGCTTGGAAACACCTCCGCACCCATCGGCGGGGACAGCACCAACTGCGTCATTGCCGGACACCGGGGTTGGCGCGGTGCGGACTACTTCCGGCATATAGACCGCTTACAGGTTGGCGATACCGTTACGCTGACCAATCTATGGGAGACGTTGACCTACACCGTAGCTGACATTCAGATCATCCAGCCCCACGAGGTGGATAAGATCAAAATTCAACCGAGCCGCGACCTGCTGACGCTGCTGACCTGCCACCCCTACGCCAGCGGCGGGCGACAGCGGTATGTGGTGTACTGCGAAAAACTGCCCACCGTGAGCCAATCACGGTGAGCAGTTTTATTTTGAGAGGATTCAGACAAGCGTGTCATCCAGCAGGAAGTCAATGACGCCAATATTGAGAATGCCGCCCTCATCATACCAACGCTTACGGATGTCATGACGGACAACGATCTTCGGGAAGGAGTCACCGGTCAGCGCGAAAGGCTTATTCTCGGTGATCGCCTTTTCCGCTGTTCCCAATGCGTAGGCAGACTGGATATAGGTCTTCTTGCCACCGGAGGTTGCAATGAAGTCGATTTCCCGCGCGACCGGCACGACCTTTCCTTTGGTATTTTTCTCGTTGCCGTAGACAATGCCGATGTCAACGGCGCATTCACGGATCATCAACTCATTGAAAATGATGTTCTCCATGATGTGCGTCATTTCCTGCTGGCGGAAGCCGATACGGGCATTTCTCAGTCCAATGTCCTCACAGTAGTATTTGTTGGGATAGTCAAAATAGCTCTTGCCCTTCACATCCCAGCGCTTGCATTCGGTAAAGAGGAAGGAATCCGATAAGTGATCCATATAGGCTTTCACGGTGTTCAAGGCAACGACATTTTCACCGCTACGCTTCTGCACTGTGTTGATGGCGGCAGCAACCTTCGTTGGGTTGGTCAGAGAGCCGATAGACGAACACAGCAGATCAAGAATCGCGGACAGCACATCCTCACGCTTGATCTTCTTCCGCTCTACAATGTCCTTCAGATAAACCTCGGAAAACAGCGATTTCAGATAAGCCATTTTCGCGGCATCCGTGGGACGGGACAGGATCAGCGGCATACCGCCGTAGAAGGCATAGTCCTCAAAGGCATCCTGCTTATCACCGCCTACGGCTGAATAGTATTCGGCAAAGGAAAGCGGATGCACACGGATCTCATCGCTCCGTCCTCTAAACTCTGTCAGTATGTCAGAGGACAGCATTTTGGAGTTGCTGCCGGTCACATAAATGTCCAAGTTGGACAAGGACTTCAAATCGTTGAGCGCGTCGTAGAAGGTAACCTTCTTGCCATCTGGATTGTAGGGATTCGGAACCTCGTCGGACATCTGAATCTCGTCTACAAAAAGATAATATTGGTCTGCACTGTGTTCTACGATCTCACGGACATGAGCCGAAAGCTCCAGCGGATTGCGATAGCGAATATCACGGGTCAAGTCCAACTCAAAGGACAGAATATGATCTTCGGTAACACCCTCACCGAGAAGGTAACTCTTGAACAGATTGCGAAGCAGAAAGGACTTGCCGCATCTGCGGATGCCAGTGATCACCTTCACCTGACCATCCCACATGAAGGAGATGATTTTTTTCAAATAGCGATCTCGTTTTATTTCCATAGCCCAACCTCCATTGAAAACTTGCTGGTATTATCATGCTACATTTCAATGGATAGTATACGGCACCGTGAGATAAAAATCAATAGCTCTGCTGAAATGTTTCCAGATAAACCCGGTAACATTTCAGCGGGCGGCGATTCAAACCACCGCTCCTGTGAGGTAAAGAAGCCTGAAAGTTGACAAGAACTGCGACGCGGCTGACCTGCCACCCCCACGCCGGCGGCGGGCGGCAGCGGTTTGTGGTCTACTGTGAGCGAACTGAAAATTAAGGAGAAATGCACAATGAAAAAAGCAATTTGTATCATTTTAGCTGCGGCAGCTGCCGTGACAATTATCGTCTCCAGACGCCTCCGACCCCGTGGCCGCAGAGAAATTTGAAAATTTTTTCAAAAAGTGGCGCACTTTTGATTTCGTTTTACGGATAATGATAGTAGAGGGAATTTTATGGACAAGCGTTTTTACCGATTTTTACAGGCAACCTGCTGTAACTGGCGCAACAGCTTCTTCATTGATTGCCAGCGTTGTGACGGGTGCTCCGGTTTTCTTCTGTCTGTAAATCACAATGCCGTGCCGGCAATCATACCTGTGGCGGTTTTCGAGGAGCTGTCTGGTGAGACCGTGGATAAATATGATTGCGTCGGCATTATGACGCTGGAGGGATTCCAACGCTTCTACACCAGCTGGCTTGTCTGGAACGTAGAAGACCCGAAACGGTGCAGTCTATCCCAATTGTGGGAGAGCTGCCAACAATGAAAGCACACAAGCCGAAAGAAGGAGGTGAACATTCTGAAAAGAGTCAATATCCATTGCCCTAACTGCGGAGCTAAGGCTACCTTGCATCCTGCCAGCTTTGTATATGGCAACAGTCGTAGTGCAGGAAGCTATCTGTATGTTTGTGACCGCTATCCCGCCTGCAACAGCTATGTGGCTGCCCATCGCGCCACACGGCAGCCCATGGGCTCTCTGGCTGACGGGGAGCTTCGGCATAAGCGTATCCAGGCACACCGGGCATTTGACCGCCTGTGGCGGTCCGGCTTGATGACCAAGAAAGAGGCGTATCAATGGATGCAGACAGAGTTCGGTCTGCACGAGGAACAGGCGCATATCGCACAATTCGGCGCGTACATGTGTGATCGGTTGATCTGCGCCTGCGATAAGTTTCGTATCCACAGCGCAGAGGTCGCATAGAGAGCACGCCTAAAGCCACAGAGAAAGAGAGGTGAATCTGACGATGAAGAATAAGGATATTGCCCTTACTGATGCCCAGCGCAGTATGGTAGAGGCGAATATGGACGTGGTACGCTGGGCCATCCGTACCAGTATTCAGGTCAATGAGCAGCGCTATGGTTTCGGCTATGACGATTTGTTTCAAGAGGGCTGCATTTGGCTTTGCAAGGCCGCAGTGACGTATGACCCGGACGGCGGCGCCAGCTTTCCTACCTATGCTCAGAGGGTCGTTGAGAACGGTCTGCGTACCTATTGCCGGCTGCAGCACAGCAAGGAGCAGCGCAGCTTTCCTGTATCGGAGATCTTTGACACGGAGGCTGACAATCACCGTGCCATGGCCTCCGGCATCCGCAGTCTTCAGGAGCAGTTGGCTGAGGTAGATGCGTTATCGCTTCTGGAAAGCGCGAAGCAGCAATACAACGGTGTCGCACGGCTGGGTATCGAGGCGATGCAGCTGAAATTTATCGGCCTGAGCAATACGGACATTGCTGCCTACTATGGCGTCAAGGCCAACTATTTGGGAGCGGCCGTACATAGAGCCGCCGAGCGGCTGAGGAATAACGCGGAGTTTTTGAATAGCCTTGAATATGAGCCGTTGAAGAAAAGCTCCAAGGCTTCGTGAAAAATGTGAGGTGAAATTCATGCAGAAATACTATACGGCCGTCGGCCGATTCGAGCGCAAAGGCCGCATGGGCGATATGACCTGCCCTATGGTCATCATCAACAACCGGGAATATGCATTGGACATCCAGGAGATGATCCTTTGGGCTGCGCTGAACTGGCAGATCATGGACGCCGGATCCCTTGAGGATGCTTATTCTGCCAAGCTGAAAGCCAGCGGCATCAGACCCCAGCGCAGTATCTCCGACTGTATGCGCCGACTGATGCAGCGCGGACTAGTGGTGGAGGGCTGCGGCGAAACCGATGAGGATGCACTGTATGCTCTGTTGTCAGGGCTTTACGTGGTGCCGATCTCAGACAGTCTGCTGCTGCGGCTGATCTCGTTTATCAAGCTGACGGTTTTCGGCCATGTCCCTTTTGCGGTTACCAGGAAGCTGTTTCGCAAGGACCGGCGCAGCGCAAACGAACGGCGGGTTTATCGTCTGTCCCGTCAGGCACTCTTATCCACGGCAGAACTGATCAAGTGTGTGGAGTATGACATCCATACGATCCACTCTGATTCGCAGCTGATGGACGCCCTGTATGCAGACGATACCACCACCAGCGACAATATCGCGGATATGGTCAGGTCCTTCGTCTGCTGCCGCCCCGTGCTGCAGGCTGTGGCAAACCTCTATCTGCGCCGTCAGATCATCTTTGAGAGGATATCCTGATGGACAAGCTCAGGACAGCACCGCTGCCCCTGAGAAGAAAGCTGCTCCTCACCGCTTTGGCAGGGGCGGCTTTCTTCCTTGTAGGGCTGGCAGCCATTTTCTTTTCCCTCGATACCGTTACAGCTCTGCTCAGCGGCGTCCTCGCCATAGGACTTGCCTATAAAACAGCAGAACTCTACCGCCTAATTATCACCGGGCGCTACACGGACGTTGATGGTACCTGCATTGCCATCACACAGACGCCGCTCCGCAAGTACCGTAATATCCGGATCATAGATAGTCAGGAGCGTGAAAGGACTCTTGTGCTACCCAAGCAGGACAGTATAGAGATCGGTCGCCGATATCGTTTCTATTTCAAATCCTCTGCACATAAATCTCCTGCACAGGTACAGACTGGCAGCAGCTTCATAGACGAAGCTCTCCCGACCGATGGCTTTCTTGGGCTTGAGGCGGCGTCGGATTATAGTAATATTGACACGGTGCGTTGATTATAGTGTAATCCGAATCAAGGAATCTCCTTCGGCAGATCGTTGACTCCGATGCATATAGGAGTGACTATGAGCAGATTACATCCGCACTCCTTTTTGAAGACGTGTCATATTCCACCGCAATCACTGCGCTGCAGCACATCATTGATTCTCGTGTGTTTCAATAAATATCTATATGTAGGTTTGCAACTCTTGACAATCGCAATATATAGTGCTACAATGCACTTGTAGTTGTTCTTTGTGCATCGCCTATTCAGGGTTTCCGAATACCTTTCGGATCGCACACGTTTGTTAAGATTGTAATTTAGTGCCGACATGACAGCTTTGGCTTATTGCTGATGCTGTATGCCGGCACTTTTTATTATAGATATTTAAGCCGTAAGGCAGAAAGGAGTGTAATGGCAAACATATCCGTCGTTGGCCGTATTGTATCGGATGATATTGAACTGAAGATCAGCGCCAATAATCGGCCCTATCTACGGTTCGACCTTGCGGAGCGTACCGGTAAGGGGGCTTACGCAAGAACGCAGTATTATCAGGTCGTTGCCTTTGGGGCTATTGCCTCACAGTTCGCCAAAAGAGGCTTGTGCCGCGGCGCGCTGATCAGTGTGGAAGGCACACTGGAGCTGGAGGACTATCTGAAACGGGATGGTTGGACGCGGGATAAGCGTCTGAAGGTCATCGCGCTGCGATGGCGGTATCTCCAGCCCTATGACACGAAAGTGCCTGAACAGGTACCGGAGATCGACGGAGAACGAGAACCCTTGCCCGGATAGGATGCCGGGCATAAGAGGAGCTGTCATGTATCAAAAGGATGCGTGGCAGCTCCTCTTTTTTGTTTTCATCACGAAAAGGAAAGGATGTGCAAAGCATGAATAAGAAGAAGTCCATCTGGTCTGGCGTATCTGTCCTTATCGCAGCCGTTCTGGCCATCGTTGCGTTTGTACGCAGCGACACACAGATCTGGCTTCTGACAGCCGCATTTACCATTTGGGCGATTTGGGTCACGGCCGCATTCGTATTCCCTTATATACAGGAACAGGAAAACGAAAAGCGGCGCGCCGCCCGCAGAGCAGCCTATGACGCACAGCGCCAGAGTCTTCGCGCACTGTCTGTGGAAGAGGAGGATGGCTTCGGCCCACTGCTGCTCCGCCATGTTAACCACCGGATCTCCGCATATTTGAAAGCAGTGTATCCGGATGCCACATGGGAGTGGCGCAGCCCAGAGCCGGAGAAGCTGATCCTTCACGGCGGTACAGGCCGTATCACCATCTCTGGTATTCCCGACTATGATCAGGCGGAGGTGACCTTTGACCAAAAGGCCAACTTCTCCTGCTCACTGCTGAAGGTCACACCTGTGGTACAGAGTGCGGCGGAGAACGGCACCTCCGAGAAGCTGCCTGCTCCACCCCGTGAGATCGATCCGCAGGTCTGGTTCGAGCAGCAGGGACGCAAGGTTCTGGATGATCTGATCTACGACCTCAACTCCCGTGGCTATAGCAGCCTTGTCATCAAGGACAACGGTGACATCTGCATCCGTCAGGGTGACGTAGAGAAAGCGCAGACCTCATTCAAAAGCCTGCCGGAGAAGCATTACTGGCCCCGGCTCCTGAAGGTGTTCGAGCGTGAGGGCATCGCCGCCAGCATGACGGATGATGCCATCGCGCTGAACTGGTAAGGAGGGTGCTGCCATGAAAACAGGCTTAACCCTGGAGCAGCTTGCCGCGGAGATCACCCGGCAGCAGAGCGCCAAAGAGGATTATGTGGTCAATACCGGCAATCTTCGTCTGGAAAGCTATGGTCCCGATCTGACACTTCGCGTGCTGGACAGTGACGGCGCAGACCGTATCGAACCGCTGGAGATCGGGGACATCGCCCACCGGCAGATCGGTACGCATCTGAGTATCCCTGCCAAGTACTATGAGCGAATGCGCAGCGAAGACCCCGGACTACTGGCACACAATGTCAACACATGGCTGGAGCGGACACCTGCCCAGCGCATGATCCGTGTGCTGGACGGTAAGGCACGCGCCTACCTCAGCAATCGTTATCTGCGTATGGACAACTACAGTATCGCCTCAGCGGTGCTGCCCATCCTGGCGGAGATCCCCGATGTGCGCATCGAGAGCTGCCAGATCACCGACTCCCGCATGTATATCAAGGCGGTCAATCCCCGTTTACAGGAGGATGTGACGCCGGGTGACACAGTGCAGGCCGGCGTGGTCATCAGCAACAGCGAGGTGGGCTTAGGCTCTGTCAACATCCAGCCTCTGATCTACCGATTGGTATGCAGCAACGGTATGGTGGTCAACGACGCCGCTACAAAGCGCAACCATATTGGCCGGGCAACGGATGCGGAGGAGAACTTCCAGCTCTATTCCGAAAAGACGCTGGCTGCAGACGATCACGCTTTTCTGCTGAAGGTGCAGGACACTGTCCGTGCCGCCGCAGAGGAAGCGCGGTTCGCTCAGGTGGTGGGCATGATGCGGGAGGCTGCGGCCGTCCCCATGAACACCGCAGATGTACCCGGCGTTGTGAAGCTGGCCAGCAGACAGTTCGGCCTTACGGACTCGGAGGGTGAGGGCATCCTGCAACATCTGATCGAAGGCCATGACCTGAGCCTGTACGGTCTTTCCAATGCGGTAACACGGTACAGTCAAGACGTAAGCAGCTATGACCGCGCCTCGGATCTGGAGATCATCGGCTACAACATTCTGGCAATGCCCAGAAGTGTGTGGTCGCGGCTGAATCAGGTATCCGCGGCGTAATGTGAAAAAACAAAAAAGATAAAATGGAGGATCAAAAAATGAGTTATCCTGAAACTACTACGATGGCAACTGCCAGTGCATTCAACCTTCCCACCATGGCCGGCCTTGATTTCGGCAACGATGATCTTGCCGACGATATGGAGGGCTTGACGCTCTCATTCCCCAAGGTCAAGATCCCGTCCGGCGGCGCACTGCAATTCGAGCTGCCTACCGGCGACCCGGAGAATCCGGAGTATACCCGTTTTCTGCAGGGCGTTATCATGTATCACCATGCCAGTGGCGCGTATTGGCCCGAGGGCTGTGAATACGATGATAACACCGTCCCTCTGTGCTCCACCGTGGACGGAAAGCAGGGCTACGGTACGCCCGGCGGCGCCTGTGCTGCCTGTGAGCTGAACCGTTACGGTACGGCAACAGACGGAAAGGGAAAGGCCTGCAAGAATATGCGTATTCTGTATCTTCTGCAGGACGGTGACTATATCCCGCTGCAGCTCTCTCTGCCGCCTACCAGCCTGCGACCGTTCAATGATTTCATGAACGCCGCGTTTGTGGCCCGGCGCCGTCCGGCATGGAGCAGCGTGGTGCAGATCGGCTTGAAGCGCGTGGACAACGGCAACAACACCTACAGCGTGGCGACCTTCCGTAAGGTGGAAGATCTCCAGCCTGAACAGGTAGGCGAGTTCCGCGCCTTTGTAGAGTCGTTCCGCCAGCAGGCGAAGGAGATGCTGAAGAACCGTGCGGAGCTGTCTGCCGCCCGTGAGGGTGAGGAGGACCAGTATGCCACCGCAAACACCGAGTATGCTGTTGCCGACAGCGGCCAGCATTTCTGCATTTCCGGTGCGGATGTGATCGATGGCGAGCGTGAGGAGCTTCCCCACTAAATGAACCTATCAGACCTTATAGGGATCTGAAACATGTGAAGAGCCGCAGTCTGTGTAAAACACAGACTGCGGCTCCCGGCATATAGGAGGAACTGTAATGAATGAAAATACCCCCATGACCCCGGCGCAGCAGTTATTTGCGGAGGAGCATCACAATCTGGTCTATGCTTTTCTCAATGAGAAGAAGCTGCCGGAGGATGAGTATTACGATGTGGTGGTCTTTGGCTACTTGCAGGCAGTCATGGACTATACCACGCAGGGTGAGTCCAGCCGTTTCAGCTTCGCCACCATTGCATGGCGCAAGATGGAGAGCCGCCTGGCAGACCACTTCCGCCATCAGGCATCTACCAAGCGTGCAGCACCGACGGTCAGCCTCAATGCTGTTATGGACGATGCCGGCCTGTCTCTGTCCGATATGCTCTCCGCAACGGATGAGAGCTTTCTGGAGATGGAGATCGGCCTGCTGTTCCACGATCTGGGCCGGCATATGCCCCGCCGTGATATGAACGTACTGCGACTCAAGGCAGATGGCTACGGTACGCGGGAGATCGCACAGAGGGAGAATACCACCGTGCACATGGTGCGGAGTATTCTCAAGTGTGCCTATTAGATCATTCGCAAGCTGTTTTTCGATTCGGATAATGATCGCGCTTTTCACGACCACACAGGTCGAAGGAAGGAGAAAGAAAATGAATAAGAAGCAGGTCATTCTTACCGGCCGGTTGGCCGCACCGCTCTGCGAGGGCAGCCGTGCATGGATACGCCATCATAGCGGTCTGGTCTGCACCTCACGGGTCGTCCGTATCCAATCTCTCACTGACCGAAAGGCCGTTTTTGAGACCATGAACTCCATGTATCATGTGTCCTTGGAAACGTACCCTTTTGTGATGGAGCTGCCGGAAGCGATGTGCGCATAGTATGACGAATGGTATAGGAGGGCGGCAAACGCCGTCCTCCTATATCCCCATCTCCCAGTATAATGGGTATAATGGGATCGAAGGAAGCTAACATACCGATTTATGCGACAGTAAAGTCCGGTGTAAATCTATGCACCTTCCCCCGATACCAAACGTGTTAATCGAAGCAGCACAATAAGAATAAATGCGGAGAAGCACCGCTGAATTGTTTGACGACAGTTCAGCGGTGCTTTTGTTTTTGTAGGAGGACTTTTAATTATGGGATTACTCGATAAATTGGAGCAAGTTGAGATTACGGCGGATTCCCGCCTGCCGGAGGATGACCTGATGTTCTGCGAAACCCAGCAACAGGCGTATGATGAATCCTGCCGTGCGCTCCGTGAAATACGCCAACAGTGGAAAAAAGCGATTCAGGCGCAAAGAGACCTGCTCGGCATAGGGCAGGATGGGTCGCTGCCCTACTTTGGGAGCAATTACCGGTTCGGGATAACGGATCTGAACCGAGAACTGGAGAAGTTCCACAGTAGGTTCATCTCTGAGCTCACACAGCATTTCAATGAGAAATATAGCGTAACGATCTCAACGGATGCCATCAAAGAGCATCTGATCCCCGCAGAGCCGGACCCGTATAGGTGCGATATGGATACGAGCAAGGAGTATCATCGCAATCTGCGGGCTCTTTCGCTGCACTATGAAGATGTGGTTGACCAGATGTTTATACAGCTGGACGGACTCAGCTTCGTAGAACGTGCTTTTCAGGAGCTGCGTACCAAATGCCATAAGGCGGCATATTGGAGTAATAGCAATGCCGGTTACGATAGAAAAGGAGATACGCTTCGTTTTGGCGGATACTTTTGCAGTTGCGATGAACGATGGGGCCATGAAGAGTGGAGGCTTGCAGAACGTATGCAGGACATTTTTACCGCTGTAGCACACTATGAGACCAATACATTTGGGCGCTTTCCCGCAGGCTTTTCCGAGCTGCTGGGGTACTCTGACGTATCCACATCGCAGTTCCAGTTTCCAACCTGCCAGAAGCTCGTACAACTGCGCATGTTCAAAAATGGGCGCGTGGATCTGAAGTTTAAGACGGCATCTATTGCAAAGGAGTTTGCCGAAACGTATCTTGACTATTCATGCTGA
>ERZ506887.1318-NODE-1318-length-13330-cov-10.210847_pt1 | contig 13330 bp, 9 predicted proteins | sample MGYA00512905_ERZ506887 | MGnify/ENA metagenome assembly ERZ506887 | reverse complement strand
CCGCATTTAACGGATCATCCTTGGAAGCATCTCCTGTGTCACGTCCGAAATAATCAGGATCTGCATTTTCACCGCTTACAAGCTCTTTCTGCGCATCTGTCAGTGCATCCCATGCTTCTTTCGCTGCTTTACACTGTGCATCTGTTTCATCTGTTCTTTCCTGTACATAGATCGCATCGATCAGGGCAGCAACTTCATCTGCCTTTGCCTGATCATCTTCTGCATCTGTTGCCTCTGCGTCTGTGGCATCTGTTGCATCCTCTGTGCTGTCTGCCTCGTCTGTGGCTTCTGTTGTATCTGCTGTATCAGATGCTGCTTTAGAACCACAACCTGTTACCATTGCCATAGTCAGTACTGTGGCAAGTAATACTGTTACGATTTTCTTTTTCATAACGTCCTCCTTAAAAATATGATATGTCTCATGGATGCGGCCGGGATGAATTCGATACATTATGCTTGTTTTCCTATTACGCAAAAAAATCCGGTATAACCGGATTCTTACAAGCCCTCAAAAGAAGCCATCTGTAAAAACAAACAGCCTGCCTTTGCAGTACGACCAATGCCTCGTGATCCGGGAACTTCCCTGTACCAAACAACTGGCAGGTTTCCTGGCTGAAAGATCATCACATGTCTTTTACCTTCCCAGCTTAGCCAGTGGCATATTGCAAAGCCATGCTCCTTTATCACAGTGACGAGATCGTACAGGAATCACACCTGTTTCCCTTTTAACCCTTGCATCCGCACTTTTTCCCGCTGCCCTGATCCATATCTGCCAGACTAGGCAGCCCGCGATGCGCAGGCACCATTTGTTTATCTATGAAACTGTGGCTAGTGTAACACAAACTGCGGAACATGGCAAGGACAGCCCTTATAATAATTTTCTGCCCGGTATTCACAGCTGTGTTTTTGTATGTTGTCTAATATTCTCAGGATAGCAGATGACTCCTGTATAATACCGTTCTGTCAAACACCTTCGGTGCCTGTTCTCCCACAAACCGGATCGACACCTTATTACCGACCTGCGAGATCACCTTACCCGCGCCAAACTTTTTATGATGTACCTCTGCGCCCGGCTGCAGCCCTTCTTCAAATGCCTGATAAGCAGCTTCCTCTATCGTATTTTCCTGTGCAGATCCCTGCATCAATGTCTTTGAGTAAGCACTGTATACTGTATTGACCGCTTTTACACTGCGCCCGAGAAGCTGATCCCGGAACAGAGAAGGCGTTTTGGTCGCAAATAAATAAAGCTCCTCCCTTGCTCTGGTAACCCCAACATAGAAAATCCGCCGCTCTTCCTCATAGGCTTCCAGTTCTTTTCCGTCCAGACGTTTTGCCGGTACTTTCTCCGGGAATACACCATCCAGTATATCCAGAAGATACACACGGTCGTATTCGAGTCCCTTGCTTGAATGGATCGTCGACAGGATAAACGGACAATCATATGCCTGTTCCTTATGCTGCATCACATCCTGTAAATAAGAAAGTCTGTTCAAAAAATCCTGTAACATATCTGTCCGCGCTGCAATGTTTTTCAGAATAAATACTTTATTTTCCTTCAAGCCTGCTCTTTCCAGATACTCCCGATAGCCCATATACTGCACGATACGCCCGATGGCTCTGCCCGCCTGCTCTGTCCGCATGTGATTCAAATGCGTCCGAATTGATTTCAGGCTGCTAACTGTTCTTGCCTTCAGCCCACAATGACCGATCGCAGCATCCAGTACCGGAATATCCCTTTCCATGCTGATCTGCACTGCCTGCATGGCATCCAGCTTTTTCAGATACATGTTCAGTTTGTAATAAATCTGCATAAAGCTTTCCGTATCATACGGATTCAAAGCAAAAGTTATGATATTTCTGACATCCTGCACGATTCGATGGGTAAAAAAGCCCAGCTCCGCATTTTTGATCCGATATGGGATCTGTTCATATTCCAGCAGATCCACAAGCGGGATCACACTCTCGTTATCCCGGTACAAAACCGCTGTCTGCTCGCTGCAGCCATTTGCCACCTTTGCCAGATAGGTATACTGTTCCCATCTGGAAGACAGCTCGATCACATGCACATCCTGCTGTGGTTCTCTCGTGGCATGCATTTCCTTTTTATGCCGCAGTGTATTCTTTCTGATAAAATAATCCGCCCGCTCTACGATCCGCGCATTTGACCGGAAGTTTTCCTCCATCAGAAGCACTTGGGCATTCTTGTGATCTTTTTCAAATTCCAGAAGTACCTGCGGGTAAGCCGCCCGGAACCCATAAATACTCTGATCCTCATCCCCGACCATAAACAGGTTATCGTTAGCACCAGCTAACAATTTAATGATCTCATGCTGGATTCTGGAAGTATCCTGTGCCTCATCTACACAGATATAATGATATTTTTTCTGAAAATCAGAAAGTACCTGGGGCACCTTTTTCAGGATCGTATAAGCATGCAGTAACTGATCATCATAGTCCATCAGCTTTTCTTCCCGCATCCTGCTGCAATACCTTTGATAAATACGCGCAATCGGAATCCCTTCGCATTCTTTCTCAAATTCACGTATCTCATGCTCTGAAAGCATGCTGTTTTTGATATAGGTAATGTAGGAACGAACATTCTGCAGATCGCTCTCTGTCGGATATTCTCCTGCCTCCTGCACATAGATCTGCGACAGCATTCCTGCAATCTGCTTTTCATCTGTCAAAAGTTCAAATGCAGTCTTTCCGATCCTTCTGCCATACTCATAAATTACCTTTGAGCAAATTCCGTTAATGGTACGGAATTCCATCCGCGAGGCCAGTTCACTGCCAAAGAGATACCGGAAACGCTCCGCCATATCCTTTGTTGCCGCCACTGTATACGTCAGCGTCAGTATTTCCTCCGGATATACTGAGCAGCACTTTACCATGTATCCAAGACGCGTCACCAGCACGGTCGTCTTTCCACTTCCCGGAACCGCCAAAAGCAGTACAGGACCTTCTACTGCCTGTACTGCTGTAAGCTGCTGTGGACTGAGGGTAATATTCAGTTGGGTGAGGTGGGTGAGAAAATCGCTTTGTATCAATGGGAACTCCTGTAAAATGATATAATTTTTTATATATTACCACAATATTGGCATTACGACCAAGTCCTCTATAATTATAGACCAAAATCTTCCTCGATTTTTATTTACACTTTTGTGAGGAAATCGCCCCTTTGTCCCCACAGAGTTACTAGCTTCCCATTCCTCATTTCAATCCACGCTCCCGCGTGGGGAGCGACGCTGGAAATTTTTGTGATTCCATTCGCAACTCTTGTATTTCAATCCGCACTCCCGCGTGGGGAGCGACGATTCAGAATGTATTAATAAAGCAAAGGAATTATTATTTCAATCCACACTCCCACGTGGGGAGCGACCTGTCTCCAGTTTGATACTGTCTGCCCCTGAAAAATTTCAATCCACACTCCCATGAGGGAGCGACTTGTGTAATCTGCTTGCTTTTACTGTTGTATTGATTTCAATCCACACTCCCATGAGGGAGCGACTATGGATGGCTTGCCGATCTCTGCAATCTGGAAGATTTCAATCCACACTCCCACGAGGGGAGCGACAAACATCGTAGCTGCACAACAGCTGCATAACATAATTTCAATCCACACTCCCGCGTGGGGAGCGACTCGCGCAACACGCTCACAAGGGAAAGGAAATCAAAATTTCAATCCACACTCCCGCGTGGGGAGCGACGGAAACAAGAGTTTCCCTATCATCCTCATATCTAAATTTCAATCCACACTCCCGCGTGGGGAGCGACGATGGGTATCGGATTTAAGATCGTCAAGCAGGCATTTCAATCCACACTCCCGCGTGGGGAGCGACCATAAACCCCATCCATCCGATCGTCATATAAATAATTTCAATCCACACTCCCGCGTGGGGAGCGACAACAGGCTCTATATCTGACGTACAGAACGGCAAAATTTCAATCCACACTCCCGCGTGGGGAGCGACATCCATATCATCACGTAAGCATAATCCATCTGAAATTTCAATCCACACTCCCGCGTGGGGAGCGACCAGTTAGCAAGTGAAAGGCGTGTAAGCATATATATTTCAATCCACACTCCCGCGTGGGGAGCGACAAAATGACGTTACCTATGATCCTAAAATTGTAAGATTTCAATCCACACTCCCGCGTGGGGAGCGACATTTGTTATCTTATCGTTTAAATATTCACGTATATTTCAATCCACACTCCCGCGTGGGGAGCGACCCGTTTAAGGTGCTAAGTGTTTTAGTTAGATTGCAAGATTTCAATCCACACTCCCGCGTGGGGAGCGACCGGCGATTTTTTCACAGCTACCAATGATGGAGTTATTTCAATCCACACTCCCGCGTGGGGAGCGACGCTCGGCTGTTTCAGCTTTACTCAGATTTTTACATTTCAATCCACACTCCCGCGTGGGGAGCGACGGAAACATTTTTAATGAGCGCGCCATATTTTTTTGATTTCAATCCACACTCCCGCGTGGGGAGCGACATTTCCAGCAATAAGGCTTGTGATGGAAAGAGAATTATTTCAATCCACACTCCCGCGTGGGGAGCGACTGTAGGATTCAATATATTCTTGCATTTTCCAAGTATTTCAATCCACACTCCCGCGTGGGGAGCGACGATTTATATAACCGATTGCGAGGTTGTCAAGTGATTTCAATCCACACTCCCGCGTGGGGAGCGACCACAATGTCATAGCCACCATCAAGCTCCATTCTAATTTCAATCCACACTCCCGCGTGGGGAGCGACAGATACATTTGAGGAAAGCGGAGAAGCCCCAGAAATTTCAATCCACACTCCCGCGTGGGGAGCGACTAGCAATGTAAGTAATGATGATTATACAGATATATCATTTCAATCCACACTCCCGCGTGGGGAGCGACTTGCATAGTGATCCTGATAGGTAAGGTCGGAAGGTGATTTCAATCCACACTCCCGCGTGGGGAGCGACTGCAAAATTGCACAAAAGCAATTTTGACTAAAGTAAAATTTTATGCATTACTACATACATTTTGATTCTTTATCATAACGTTAACTATTTTAATACATTACCATCATCAAAAACTTGGTGCGAACCCTCCGGTATTTTATGATCGCTCTACCTTCGCACTCCAATCATATGATCAAAACTCCCTCTGGTTCATAAGTTGATTTCACGCCAAAATGCTCAATCTTGGTATCATACTTATTTCCCAAATAATAAAATCGTAAGCTATCTTCATCTTCTTTAATTAAACGAACTAATTTGTCCTTTAACAATAAGGTCTGTGATGCATCTAAACAGCATTCAAAAACTGAATTTTGTACCCTTTGACCATAATTGATACATTCTTTTGCTACTTTTCTAAGCCGTGCTCTTCCGGCTTTATCCTGCGTTGAAACATCATATGTAACCAAGACCAACATTCTATCACCTACTTCCATAAAAATGGTGGATATTCCTCTATATCGCCTCGAATTGTTCTCGCCAACAATAGAGCCTGTATATAAGGAACCAATCCCCATTCCATTTTTTCCTTCAAAAACGGGTGCGTTATCAGCTCTCTCTTTCTATTCTGCCAGTTGTTGAAAAATATCTTCCTTCCCTTATCATTCAATAATACAGCCCCATCATCACCTTTCATAAAACTGTCTTTTCGCACAGTTTTCGTATTGATTAAGGTCAACACAAATCTATCACACAAGATACTTCTAAATTCCTCCATTATATCTAATGCCATAGATTCTCTTCCCGGGCGATCTGTGTGCATGAAACCCACAAACGGATCTAACCCGACACTTCTTAAAGCATTTGCACATTCCCTCTCCACTACTGCATAAGCAAAAGATAAAAGGGCATTGACACGATCCATGGGTGGTCTCCTATTTCTTGTTTGAAATATAAAATCATCTTTCTGATTCAGAATCAATTCATCAAAAACCGAAAAATATCGAGATGCCAGTTCTCCTTCTATTCCCCGTAGTTGGTCTATATTATCTACAGTTCGAATTTTTAATAAGCCCTCTTGCAGTTCTGCTGATATTTTTCTGATAGATTCATAATCTACTCTTTCTTTATGATCTCTGGCAGTCCGTTCTAATGTCCAGCGACTGTTATACACCTTCCCAATCATCATATTTTTTGCGTACTGCACTCCTTGTTCCTTATCATCCGATATTCTGTACTGCTGTTTTCTTAACAAGACATTTCCATATTCCTTACCATGTACTCCTGCAAGAAATTTACCATTGGGCGAAAAAAAGCTTAACCCGATTTTACGTTCTGCGCAGGCACCCATTAATGCCGGCGATGCACCCTTATAGGAAAAACACATAATATTCTCTAACATATGTAATGGGAAACGTCTCTTTTCACTATTCTCTGCTAATATTACAATATTTTCACCATCCAAAGACAAATAGGTTTCTTCTGATAAAATAAATAATGTATTCAGTAACTTTCTCATATGTTATGTCTCCATTATGTGCTGATCAATATACTTACCGACATTTTTATTGGTATTTAGATTCGGAATACAAATATCTTTCAAGGAGCAAGACCTGCACTTTTTTGTCTTTTTTACCTTGGGTGTGTATCCTCGATCCAATAATCGATGCATTTCCTTAACAGCTTTCATCACATCATTTCTCAATTCTTCTGTAAATTCCACCTTAAAACGGCGTCTGTTTTCTCCATAAAACAAATAGCCGAATGGAATCACTGTTTGAAATTTCTCTTCCAGACATATTGCCTGTAGGCACAGTTGTTTTTCGTCTTCATTTTCTTCCTTTAGTGTTCCTCTTTTATATTCTATCGGTGTAATATCCCACTGTCCCTCATAATTATGTAATGTAATACCATTTATAACCCGGTGAAATTCAACAATATCGCATTGTCCAGTAACACCTAGTTTCCTTGAAGATACTCTTAAGTTATGAACAGTCAACAGATCCCCTCTAAGTTCATATAGTCCGTCCTCATGTGCCCTTCCATGCATCAACATACCTGATGTTGTCTGATAATTTTCTGCCCATTGCTGCTCAATATGTATTAATGCCCACTGTCTTTGACAAAAAGCAAAATGTTGTATACCGGACAACATCAGATACTCATCTTCTTTATATTCCATCTATAATCTCCGGTGTAAGACCTTCCAATTCATGTAACTCGATCTGATAATCATCTATTGATTGCGGATACACAACTCCTTCTCTTAAACAAACACTGAGACTTCTATGGACTTTAGCCGTCGAATACTGTCCAATTTTATTGTTATGTTTCCACCAGTATACTTTCACCACTTCCATACTTCCATCAGGTCTTGCAGCGGATGCATCGTTAATAAACAGTGTTCTTAAACTCTCCTTTATTTTTTCTGCGTCTTCTTCTGTAAAGCCGGTTTTCTCCGCCAATTGAACATTGATAGAGCCTTTGATCACATAAACACCATATTCTACCATGTGTTTGGTTCCCATGGTGTCTGTCCCCTTTTTATCACCAGATTCTCCACTAACACTTTTTGTAATTTGCATACTATTGATATCAATTGGATTCACACTCAACGCCTGATGGATCGATACCGGTCCTCTTACACCTACAGATACGCCTTCTCCCTTTTCTTTTCCCTTAAATGCAAATACTTGTCCAAAGCTTCTTACATCAATCCACTGCTGACATGCTTTTTCGGCAAATTCATCACTTGACTTATAATCTGAAATCACAGATGTAGCTCTTTTCTTTAAGGAATCATATCCGTCATCACACCTATCATTTGACTGTACAAAAATGTTTTCTCCCATATCCTGTAATCGATTTCGTATTTTTCTTTTTATGCAAACATCTGATATTTCACCATTTCCCGCATATGTAGTTCTTGGGCGGTTTCCATTTAAAGGATCCCCATTCGGATTAGCATGATCAACTGCTACAATTACCTCAAAATCAATCTTATTTTTCAAAATACTCATTATACTTCCTCCTTTTTGTCATTGGACACTTCTTTTTTCGTTCTTAAATCTTTCCGTTGCAGGTAATAACCTAATAAATAATTTTCATTTAAAGGTTTGTTCATATAAGAAGGATCCACCTCCTTGTATAAAGTCTGTACAATATCCTCTATCATTTTGCTAATATAATCATTTTTTCCCGGATTCATTCTCCTAAGATATGGATTTAATTGATCCATTACGACCTTCCATGTTGCAAATGGGCGATTCACAAAAGCCGGTTGCAATCTTGTGGCATTTGTCGAACGGTTCATTTTAAAATCCATCGCAAACTTCTCTGCATAATCTGCAATCGCCAACAATCTTCCAAAAAGGAAACTCCTTTCTGTAATATCTTTCCATTCTTCTTCCATCAATTTCCACTCTCCTTCCTCTTCTCTTAATTTTTTTATGACAGCACACGCTGTTGATAACAAATTCTCATATATACCATCATCATATGCCTGCGGATTTGACGCTTTTATGGTAATAGCCCGGACAATATCCCTTGGTATCCTTGCTCCATCCAAAATACAATGATAGATTCTGTCCGTCTGTTGTTTCAGAACCTTATCGTTTACCTCAACAAATCTACCCTGTAACGTACCAAAGGCATATCTTATAATTGCTTTGGCATCCGGTGTTTTTACAACAGGCTCATATTTTCCCGTATCTACCGAATATTTTTGAAAATACCAACAGCAAGATGTTTTCCATGATAATAATCTTTCCAAGAAATCCGAATACTGCAATTCATTATAATAAGTTATGGAAAGTCTTCCCGTTGTCGCTGCATCCAGTCCCATAATAACAACTTCATCCAGATCCTGTAATTCCTGCGCCTGCCCTTGTATTGCACGATACAATTTTCTCCGATAAGATACTTCTACTTCAGCATCTGTTTCACTCAGATACAACTCCGTAAACGGATCATCAAACTGTGGAACCTTTTTCCCTTTTGGATTCCAACAAATAAAAGTTCTTTTTTCCTTTTTCCCGATTGTTACTCCCTCTGTAGCTACAAGCCAGCTCAAAGCATTATGAATTTTTTGTGATGCTTCATAACCAATACTGCATGCTTCATTAGCACTTACAAAACGACCTCGAAATGTAAAATTTACAGTATCATTGGCAGATATGATCTTTGCTCCATAATCAGATGACACAATTCCCTTTGGGTGGTTAACTGTGATAATTGTTTTTTCACCTGTGATTTGGCATATAGACTGTATCCCCGTTCGCACTGAAAGATAGTATTTTGTATATGAATCCATCAATTGTCTATCTTCCCATGCTTTTTGAGAAGTGAAATCATTTGTCAAAATAATAAATCGCACCAGTGCCTTCTCATAAATGACTCCTTCGATCTTATTTTCACTCAGAAAGCCCTCTTCATCTAATTGGATAATCCCTGCACTGATCAGATCATTCAGCATATGTTTTTGTTTTATATAGAGATAAATTGCATGTTCCTTTTCATTCCGATATTCTGATTCATCCCAATTCTGTAACTGCTTTATATACGCCTCATATTTTTTCTTTGTTGTTTGTTTTCCTTCTTTTATATATTGTTCATAGTCTCCTGCACAATAAGATAGTGTGTCGTACAATGGGTGCGGTGCAACTCCGCTAGAGCGTCCTGCAGAGTCTTCTGTGACCGGGATCAGTATCTTAGGTTCACTTTTGGGCACTATACTTGCTGCTTTAAATGCTCCGTACATATCCAGTACAATTTCAATCTGGGCACGTGCCTGCATATGTGCCATTACTGGTAAATCCAGTTGTTTTCCCTTATTGTTTTCATATGTTTCATATAATTTCGACATCCATGACATCAGTTTTCCTCCTTTCCTGCCAGATTTTGAAATGTGACATCCACATTTTCAACATTATTTTCTCCAAATTTTTTCATTGGCATTTCACGTAGGGTTTTATGGATACATTCGCTTGGTCTGCAAAACTCTATAATTCCGTTTTTCATTACCGGATGCCAGAAATTCACAGTCAATTTACCTTTTGTTTCCTCAGAATATGCCTCATCAGGATATGTCATTCCATGATACATAAGTCCAAATGCCATCTCCGGAATGTCATCATAAAATCCTTTTCCACTTCCAAACTCACATGGAACTACATATGCCTGACACTCTCGGCATCCCAGAAAAATATCTCTTCTTCCTCCTTTTTCAATCATTCTTTTTGCGATATTATGATGCTTATTTTCATTTCTGTCCTGCGACAGTTCCGGTCTGTTTTCGTTCCAGATAAAATGCGCTTTCACTTGATATCTGCAATCTTTCAGATATGTATAATACGACAAGTCATTTTTTCCCGTATCATATTTGATCGGTCTGATTCCTTTTGTCTCGGTCTGAATCGGATTCATAACTCTGACCTTGTCAATAATCCATATTATGGTCGGTTTCCAATAACAGCTATGTAGTACTCCTTTCATTGCTTCATATGTCGGAATCTGACTTGTAAATTTTTCTCCTCCAACTCGTGTTACCGGATCAGAAAATAATCCATAATCACCAAACACTTCAAATTCCACAAAATTATCGTGCATCTTCTCACTCCTTTCTAATGACAACTATCAAATTTCTTTGAAAAACCACAATCAGGATGATAGAAGTCTTGATTTATATAGTAAAATAATTCATCCCTTCCAATAGTGACCTGTATGATCACTCCCTCTTTTATCATTTCTATAAGCTGATTTTTCCATATCTGAACCGTATATCTGGAAGCCTCTTTTACTTTTTCTTTTCGAAAACCAATGTCATATTGTGCTTCTGCCGAACATAAAGAAACGATAATATCTTTACCTTTCTTATATGGTGCTATCACATCTACCGTATCTGTTTCAAATACAGTGAATTGCTTTCCTGCAGTCTTAAATGCCTGACATGTAAAATAACATTTTTTACTGCACATTACCTTATTATTTACAGATAGCAAATTCAGTAATGTATCCTCCTCACCCCCATCTTTTAAAACTCTGTGATCAAAAGATCCTTTTCCACCAGATCCATTCATATGCTCATTAAATAGCTTCATATAGTAGTACCTTATTGCTTTTTCCCCTAAAAGATCATGATCAAAATCCACTGGTGCAATTTGAAATGCCTCCAATAAACTGGCTGTACTGATCTGTGACTCTTTAATATCGCCAAGCATGGTCAAATTTTCTTCCTGCATGCGTATAATGTATCCCTCCCCCATTTTCCCATATTCAAAACTTCTATTGCATCTTCCAAATGCCTGCACAATACTATCCATACCTGCCAAAGATCTGATAACTACTTCAAAAGAAAAGTCAATTCCTGCTTCCACTAACTGTGTAGCAACGCAGATCATCTTTCTTTTTGAATCTAAACATTCTCGTATTTCTTTCAGTAATTTATGTATCGATTCCAATACATCCTGTCTGTTCTGCGCACACATTGCTGTCGATAAATGAAAAAGATGAATCTCATCATCTTTTTGTGCTTTTAAACTCTCATACAGATCATGTGCCTGCTGCTTGGTGTTACATATTAAGAGTACAGACTTTTTCTTTTCCAGCCTATCAAATGTAAAATTTACAATTTCATAATTTTTCATTCCACATGGTGTAACCAGATTATGTACCGCCACTCTTTTAAAAGCTTCTATTTGATGGGCATTTAAACTCACCATATCAGGCATTTTATCAAAATCAATTGGATATATTACATTTTCCAAACAAGGCTGTGTTGCAGAGCACAGAACAATTGTCGTTCTGCAGAACTTTTGTAAAAAATTAACTACCATGTTAAATAGATGAATATCTCTCATAGGAAGATTTTGCGCTTCATCAAATACCAAAACACTGTCAGCTAATGCACTGAACCTTGTCACATATGTTGTTTTATCTGTGAACATATTCATTAATATCTGATACATCGTCGTAATAATAATAGGTTCATTCCAATAATCACTAGTTATTTGTGCATCACTTATTTCTTCTTTTTTATCTTTATCCTGTATTAGCCCGGAATGATACTCTCCAATTGCCTCCACATTTTTAGTGTAATCTTTTATTACTTTTGCATTTTGCTCGATGACGCTTAGCAGCGGGACAACAAATATTACCTTCCGTTTACCCAATTTAGCAGCTAAAGTATATGCATATCGAAGTGTACTCAGCGTCTTACCGCTTCCAGTAGGAACAGAAAGCTTATATATACCATCACCCACATCGGCAAAAGCTTTACACAATTCAGATATCTGCCTTCTATAACTAGCAAGTTCTGAATCATCCTGAATATTCCCCAATTTGCTTTCCATAAAATTTAACTGTTTTGTCCAAAATTCTTTTTTGACTATAGTGGGACTATGTATTTCTCCCCACATAAACTCTCTAGTGTCTGTTCTATCCCCATACATCACTACAGAAGTAATCATGCGGATCAACATTCCCCAATAATATTGCTGTTCCACTCTAGCGTTATAAGTTTCAGATTTAAAAGTATTTCTTGCGTGCTTGCCACACATATTTTTTGCAATATCCAAAAAGCATTCTACTTCATGCACTGCCTGCGTAAATTCCTGCTCTAGTTCCCTTTCGGAATGACACATTTGAAAATATCTGCTGATTGCCTCTTTATAATGAATAGCATCTTTCGAATAAAACAGCCGATGATCCAGTCCATTCTCTTTTTCCTGATTCAATGCATCAAATAACCCATGGTGGGCTCCTATTGCATATGCTATCAGCTCACTGGCTACTTTTTCATAATTGGATGTGGTTGCTGTGTGATGCTTTTCGAGTATGTAAATGGCTCCTGTAAATGAATGAATCACCCTTTTATGTGATGTTTCCTCTGTATTTTCTGTTTGTTTTTTTAGATATTCCTGAAATTCATCTGTCAGCTTTCCCATGTCATGAAGCCATGCAGAAAGTCTGATTATATGTTCAAAGCATTCAACCCCTACTCTTTCATATGCATACTCTGCTGTGTGGTCACAATGCTCTTTTACACTCTGTTTTCTTTTGTCCTTCGATATATGCGCACATAGCTGTTTTTCTTTTATTTCATTCATTGATACGCCTTTCCAATATCTTCTTTGTGTTTTTATTATAACCTCTATTTTCAGTTTGTCAATATTCATTTCATATTATAGAACAAGATCCTGTTATACTAACTTGACACATCTTTTTTTTTAATTATAATTATGTTGTCGTATGTTTTCATATACGTGGATTGAAATTATAATATGAATTGATACTTTCAATTCCGACAGCAGGGATTTTTCCCTGCTGTCTTTTGCCTTAAATGAAAAACTCAGTGCAAAATCAAAAGGTTTTCTAATACATTAAACATT
>ERZ506887.1306-NODE-1306-length-13418-cov-4.483574_pt1 | contig 13418 bp, 8 predicted proteins | sample MGYA00512905_ERZ506887 | MGnify/ENA metagenome assembly ERZ506887 | reverse complement strand
AGTGTAAAATGGACTGTATAGATGCACTGGAAGCCTATGGAGTACAGTTAGAAGAATTTAACCGCCTGACTTGCGGCGGTTTAGAGGATTTAGCAGAAAACAGTGGTGTACTTGCCACAGAGATAGACGACCTGGTGGAAGGAGAGCTGTTAGAAGGTGCGTATTATTCTATAGATTACCGGATAGAGGATAGAATCTTTCTTTTCGGTGTCCAGATACCTGAGAACTTCAGTGTTCAGATCACAGCTTATGAGCTTTATGTAAATGGAGTGAAGATAGGGGAAAAGACAGAAATCGCAGATCAGATAAAGCATTTGTCATTGGATTTTGCAAAGGTGGATAAAGCACAGGTATATTTATACCAGGGGGAAGAATTATATTCTGTGTGTGAAATTAATCCTTATACCAGCAGAGGTACTTTAGAAATCACTGGTGTTTATCAGGTAAAAAGTGATGTAGAAGGGGAAGGTTTACAGAAGCAGGAAACATTAGCTTCCTTTTCCTATAAGACAGATAAGGATAAAAAGATTACTACATTGCATATAAATCCAAGGAAACAGCACATTGCTTACTACGCTCTGACTGTAAAGGGCAGATTTTTATACTCAGAGGAACCGGTTTCGGTGGAGGAGGATTACCAGTATATATCAGCATTGTCAAATGATTTAAATAAAATAACCGTATATTTTTATGACGAGCAAAAGGAGCTGTTATATCAGGGAGAATTTGACACCTTACATAACCGCATATACCAAAAGGCTGAGGAACAGTAGAAGGAGATTGCTATGAAAAGAAGAACAGGAAGAAAAATAAGAAAAAAGCTGGCAGTAGTATTAGTGGCAGGCATGGTCATAGCAGCTTCTGCTTATACATATCCTTTGGCAAAAGCGGTGTTTCAGCGGGAAGATGCGGTAAAGATTCAGGCAGAATCTATTGAGAATTCTACCTTGCTTATAGGAACTCATTTGATTCACATCAGTGCAATGAATGATGAACTGTATCATATTGCAGAAAAGTCGGCAGAGCGTTCCGGTCAAAATGAAATTTATTATAAATCGGAATTAGCGGAGGGAAAATGGTATAACATCAGTAGTGCTTCTTCCCTCAGCGACATTACAGAAACAGGGAAAGCGGTGTCGGACGAGGAAATAGAGGGGTTACTGCTGACTCATCACACCAAGTCAGACGGAATTACTTATAATCTGAAAAAAAATACTGCAGTGTGCATTTATGACATAGTTGATCCCTATGATCTGGAAAATCTGGAAGAACTGGAACCTTTGTGCAATCAGTATGATTTAATGAAAGAACGTGAAAAGAATACAGATATGCAGACCAGTAATGGAAAGCTTGTGGAAAAATTTCTAGAGCAGGATATAACCACAGAACAGACTAAGGTTTATGATGACCAGTTAGAAGCCTTACAGAAATACTATACCAGTATGAAAAAAGAAGATTATGCCAAAGAAAATATTGGTGTGGTACTGAAGGTTATGGGAAAAGTAGATGCCTCCAGACGAAAAGAAGCATTGCAGACCATAAGCAAAGCCCTGAATGAATTGGAGGAAAATATCAGAGACATTTCTACTGTCAGTGAGAAGGGAGAGGTGCAGGCTTCTGAAATGTATGACGTGGATGAAGAACTGCTGGAAGCCTTACTGGAAAGTCAGGTAAAGGTGGAGGAAAGTCTGATCACATACGATGGCAACAGTTTTGATGAGGGAACCACTAGAATGTCAAAGATGGAGTATGATCTGTCGAAAAGTCTGGTGCAGACCTGTGATACCAGTTCTGCGGAAAGTGATGAAACGGTACAAAGTCTTATTCACCTTTCGCATATTATGGAAGGGAGTGTGATAGCTCCTGTCAGTGAAGTGGAACTGCTGAATGAGCTTATAAAGGAAATGGAAGATGAGTATGAAGCAGTACTTAAGAAAGGCACTGGGGAAACAAATGATGAAAGTAACAGTAATAATATAGAAGCAAAGCGGAGCGAGCTTCAATTTTATGTACAGAGCAAGGCAGAGCGGTTAGAGCCAGAGGAAGCCCAAAACTTTTTGGAAGAATGTGTAGATAAATCTTCTGAATTTCTGGAAGCAGTGCCAGAGAGCACAACAGGGGATACTATGCTTGCCAGTGTTCACCAGTACCAAAGCTGGCTGCAGAAATTAGTAACAAAATCTGTGGCAGGCAATGCCACATCAGAACTTCAACAGTGGAAAGAAGAAAAAGAAAAACTAGAGGAGCAGAAATTATCTGCATTAGATCATAATCAAGTGGAACAGGCGAAAAAAATTCAGGTACTGATTGATGAAAAAGTAAGTAAAATAGAGACGGCAGAAAAGGAAATCAGTGATGAGATCAGTAGATTAAATGAACAAAAGCAGCAGTTAGAAGTAGGAGAAGGTGAGTCGGAAGGAGAAGGAAGCAGTGCAGAAAAAATTGCAGATATCGAAAAGCAGATAGCACTGTTAAACGCAAAACTTCCGGAGAACAGTACCACTTTGAATATACAGGAATCGAAACGTAATCTGCTGCAAATGATTGAGAATCATCAGATCATGGAGGGCAATCAAGAAGAAGCCTCCATTCACGTGGAAGCGTTAGGTGCTTTGTTAGCGGCAGGCTCACAGACAGCAGGAGAAGCCTTAAAGGAAGTGTATCAGGCGATGGCAGCGGACACTTATCTCACTGAAAGCAAGGTGTATGATACACTTATGAACAGAATAGAGGAGCTGGTGGCAGATAATCAGGTGGTTTTAAATCAAAGTCTTTTCAGTGAAACTCAGGCTTTTCAGGCGTTGAAGAATATTCTGGGAGATGGCATTGGAACTTTATTTATACAAAATTCAGATGTGAATGATATGGAAGAAAATAATGGGGAAGAAATCGAAGAAAATACCGATGAGGATACAGAAGAGGGCGAAGAAAATATAGATGGAGATACAGAAGAGGATGGGGAAGGAAATGCGGATGAAGATTCCACAGAACAACACCAAGAAATACAGACAAAATATAAATATACATATGATGTTTCGAAAGTGGATAAAACAGATTTGCAGGCAGCCATACTTGCACTAGCAGATATAGCAGAACAGACAGAAAACACAGCCTTGGAAAATCTCGCCTTGGCTATGGTGCAGACGGTTTATAATCAGGAAGAGGATACCGGTATCTTTTTATACAGGAGTGACGATCTGGAGAAGTTTGCACCGGTATCAGAACTTGCCGATTATCTGGGGTATCGTTATGTGTGGAGTGATACAAAGAAAACAGCTGTTATGTCTAAGGGAAGTACATATTATAGTTTTCAGGCATTCCGAAGAGACGTGGACAGAGGAAAAGGACAAAGAGAAGAGCTTCCATGTAATGCGTTGTTCAGCCAACAGGTATACATACCATTTACTTATATAGAAGAAGAATTTGAATGCAGGGTAACGGCTGTGGGCAATACGGGATATGGAATTTTTGCAGACGAAACTGTATTGGAAAAAGCGGAGCAAATAGAGCAGCAGCTTCTAAAATAAAGAGTATTTGAAACAGAAAAGAGGGAATGTTTTGGCAGCAGTAAAACAGGATATAAAAGTGGAAACGAAAGAAGAAAGCAAGATAGAAAATTGCAGCCGGCTGGATTCTGACTGTTATCTGGATGGTAATGCAGCACTAGTAAAAAAGCAGTATGGATGTATGGACGGACAAGGGGCTGTAGATCAGGGTATGATGTTACAGTAGCAGACATTGACTTCCTAAAAGGTCAATGCTATACTTTCCTTAATTCACAAATTACTATTACAGTGTGTTAAAATGAAGTTTGTAATTGGGTCTTTTAATACTGGAATTAAGGGAAGGAAAAAGAGGAAAGGAAATGCAGGAAAGAAAAAGAGTATTAATTCTGGGAGAAGTACAGCAGTCAGGGGAGAAGATTCGGGAGACACTAACAGGAACAGATTGGGAAATAGAACATATGCTTTCTACAGGACAGCAGTTGGAAGAATTTTCAGAACAGTCATTTGATGTGGCGGTTTTAGAATTGTGCTCAGAAGAAAATATACTTTTATTACAGCAGATAAAGAAAAATACCAGAAATCCTGTTTTGGGCATTGTTACAACGCAGGGGAGAGAATTACTAAAAAAAGCTTTGGAGCAGGGCATGGAAGATTTTGTAGCCAGTCCTCTGGATTCCTGGGAATTTCTAATTCGAATAGAAATCTTAAGAAAGCGCTGTAAGTCTATGAAATCCGACGTTTGCCGGATGAAATCCTTTTCTCTGGATAAGGTCCGGAGAAAAGTATATCTGAAAGCTTCCGGGACCCCGGAAAGTATGATTGAACTTTCACATACAGAATATATGCTGTTGAGTATGTTTGTGGAAAATCAGAATGTACTTCTCACATACAAAGATTTATATAAGAAAGTATGGGACAGTGACAGCCTGGACGATGTGAGAACAGTGAAAGTACATGTTTCGAATCTGCGGAAAAAGATTGACCCGCAGGATATAGGGATTATTGCTAATGTGCGAAGGGCGGGGTATATATTTACAGATTTATAAGGTAAAGGAGGAGGTAATATGGCGTTCGTAGAATTTAAAGATGTGGCAAAGACATACAAAATGGGGGAAGTGGACATACATGCCCTTCAGGGTGTAAATTTTGAAATAGAAAAAGGAGAATTTTGTGTGGTGGTTGGTGCCTCGGGGGCAGGAAAGACCACCATCTTAAATATTATGGGAGGTATGGATTCTCTGACGTCCGGAAAAGTATTTCTGGATGGGGAAGAAATTTCATCATATAACAAAAAGCAGCTGACAAAATACCGCAGGTATGATGTGGGATTTGTGTTTCAGTTTTATAATCTGGTGCAGAATCTGACAGCAGTAGAAAATGTGGAACTGGCATCCCAGATCTGCAAAGAGCCATTAGATGCCATGACAGTCATAGAACAGGTGGGACTGAAAGAACGTGCCAACAATTTTCCAGCGCAATTATCCGGCGGGGAACAGCAAAGAGTTGCCATTGCCAGAGCCATTGCAAAGAATCCGAAAATACTCCTTTGCGATGAACCTACCGGTGCCTTAGACTACAATACAGGAAAAGCAGTATTAAAGCTTTTGCAGGATACCTGCAGACAGGGCAAAAGGACAGTGGTAGTCATTACCCATAACCATGCGCTGACTGCAATGGCAGACCGCATCATCACTGTGAAAAACGGAACCATTGCCAGCATGAAAAAAAATGAGCATATTGTTCCCGTAGAAGAAATTGAATGGTAATACAGGAGGGATAAGATGAAGTCGATGATGAAGAAGACCACCCTCCGGGAGATTAAGCAGAGCTTTGGCAGGTGGTTTGCCATTTTTGCCATTGTGGCTTTGGGCGTAGGTTTCTTTACCGGATTAAAAGTGACAAAGCAGGCAATGCTTGTCACGGAATACAAATATTTAAAAGAACAGAATATGTTTGATGCCTATCTGATTTCCACACTGGGTTTTACGAAAGAGGACGTTGTTCAAATAGATCAGACAGAAGGTGTGGAAAAAGCGGCGGGCGGTTATGAACTGGATGTACTATGCAGCAATGGAGAGGAAAACGAATATGTATTAAAGGCACATTCACTGACAGAAGGCATTAATGACCCGGTGTTAAAGGATGGGAGAATGCCCCAAAAGGCAAATGAGTGTGTGATCGACTCTGGATTTATGCATGGTGAAGAAGTTCTTGGCACGAAAATTTATGTGTCAGACGACAACTTGCAAGATACAAAAGATATGTTAAAGTATCAGGAATATGAGATTGTGGGGGTTGTGGAATCTCCCTATTATATGAATTTTGAACGAGGAACTACTTCCATTGGAAACGGCAGGGTGTCCGGCTTTTTTTATCTTCCAGAGGATGCCTTTGTTGCAGATTATTATACCCGGATTTTAGTGAAGGGTGATATAGATGAGAAGTGTTATAGTGATGAATATAACGATGCTTTAGATGAGTTAAAGGAAGACTTAGAACAGGTTGTGGCAGAACGGGTACAGCTGAGGTTTGAAGATATTAAGCAAGAGGCCCTTGAGGAAATTGCCGATGGGGAAAAAGAACTGGAAGATAAAAAGACTGAGGCAGAAAAGGAATTTGCAGATGCATGGCAGGAGTTGGAAGATGCCAGAATTCAGTTGGAAGACGGGGAACAACAGCTAAATGATGGGGAAGAGGAGATTGCGGCTGCCAGAAAACAACTTGTCAGCCAGAAATCCCAGTTAGAAGCCCAGGAACAGACTTTGCTGGAAGCAAAAGCCCAGTGTCCATATGAATTTCTTCCTGAATATGCCCAGATTGAGCAGGGGCTTGCTCAGGTGGAGGCAGGAAAACAACAGATAGCCTCTGCAGAACGCACACTGGAAAACAGCAGCAGTGAGTTGGAAAGCAAAAGAGAAGAGTTGGAAAGTGCAAGAAAGGAATATGAGGATGGACTGAAGGAATACCAAGATTCCAGAGCAGAGTATGAGCAGGAAATTGCAGATGCACAGGCAGAGATTGATGATGCCAAACAAGAAGTGGCTGATCTGGAAGAACCGGATTATTATGTGCTTGGCAGAAACACGAATATTGGATATGCCTGCTTTGAAAGCGATTCAGATATTGTCAATGGTATTGCCAATGTATTTCCGGTGTTTTTCTTTTTGGTAGCGGCGTTAGTGTGCATGACTACCATGAATCGTATGGTGGAGGAACAGCGTACACAGATTGGAGTGTTGAAAGCGCTGGGGTACAGTTCCAGTAAGATTATGAGCAAATATTTATTTTATTCCGGCAGTGCCGCAAGTATTGGTGGAATATTTGGATTTTTTGCGGGTTCCGTTATTTTTCCTACCGTAATATGGACAGCTTATGGAATGATGTACAGGATGCCGGAAATCGTACTGGTATTCGATATTAAATATGCAGTGATCTCATTGCTGGTGGCATTGATATGCTCCATGGGGACAACATTCTTTACCTGCAAATATGAGCTGGCAGAAAATGCGGCTTCCCTGATTCGTCCCAAGGCTGCAAAAAACGGTAAACGAATTTTGCTGGAAAGAATTCCGTTTTTGTGGAAAAGATTGAAATTTCTTCATAAAGTATCCATACGAAATCTGATTCGTTATAAAAAGAGGTTCTTTATGATGGTAATTGGTATTGGCGGCTGTACTGCTTTGCTTACCACTGGTTTTGGCATCCGGGATTCCATTATTAATATTGCTTCAGAGCAGTATGAGGAAATACAGATCTTTGATGTAGGTGTGACTTTTAAGGAAGACTGTCAGGGAGAAAGACGGGATACCTTTTTAAAAGATGTGGAAGGATATCTGGAAAGTGCCGTTTTTGCCATGGAGACCACGGTAGATATGGAAGTGGATAACAAGGTGAAATCTGTGAATCTGGTGTGTATGGATGAAACACAAGATATTGAAAACTGTCTTTCCCTGCACACTGTAAAAGGAGAGAAAATCCCTTATCCGCAGCAGGGGCAAGTGGTCATTACAAACAAACTGTCAAAAAAATATGACTTGACCGTTGGTTCCACCATTACCCTGCGGGATGAAGATATGAATACCCTGCAGGTAGAAGTAAGCGGAATCTGTGAGAATTATGTGTATAATTATGTATTTATTTCCAATACTACTTATAAAGAGCAGATGAAAAAGGATTCGGAGATAAACACGGCATATGTGAATATTTTAACAGATATGGATATACATGAGGCAGCGGCGGAAATTTCCGACATAGATAATGTGACTGCGGTTAGTGTAAGTGAGGATATTAAGGAGCGTTTTGGAAGCATGATGTCCAGTTTAAACTATGTGATCATTCTGATCGTGATCAGTGCAGGACTTTTGGCATTTATTGTACTGTATAATCTGACCAACATTAACATTACAGAGCGAATCCGGGAAATTGCCACCATCAAGGTACTTGGTTTTTATCCGGGAGAAACCGCCAGTTATGTATTTCGGGAAAATATTATATTAACAGCCATCGGTGCTGCAGCAGGACTGATATTAGGACGTTTGCTTCATGCCTTCGTAATGGCGCGTATTGATATTGATATGGTCAGCTTTGATGTAAAGATTCTTCCCTTAAGTTACTTGTTCAGTTTTCTGCTTACTTTTGTATTTGCAGGCTTTGTGAACGGTGTTATGTATTTTAAACTGGAAAAAATAAATATGGCAGAGTCCTTAAAATCTGTGGAATAAATGATAGTGTGCAGTCAGAGAGAGCAGAAAGAGCCGGCAATAAATTTGTTGAATTATGTAAAATGATAGATTATACTATAAATAGTAATGCAAAAGAGAGTAATGGGGGTGGCAGAGATGGATTTGTATGAAAGCATGAATGAATTTTTGGTGGGCATATTCCGGGAAATTATGGATATAGAAGAAAAGGCCATTATTACTTCGGAATTCAAAGACCTGACCAACAATGATATGCATATTATTGATGCGGTGGGTATCAAAGAAGAAAAAAATATGTCTGCTGTTGCTAAATCCCTTTCTGTTACTACCGGCACCCTCACCATTGCCATGAACAGTCTGGTGAAAAAGGGCTATGTGGAACGGGTGCGAAGCGAGGAGGACAGGAGAGTGGTGCTTCTCTCCTTGTCGGAAAAGGGAAAAAAGGCCTATGAGCACCACAAAATATTTCATGAAAATATGATAAAGGCAACGGTAGATAAATTAACAGAAACAGAAAAACAAATTCTGGCAAAAGCACTGGTTAATCTGAAAAGCTATTTTGAAGAATATAAAATGTCATAATAATCATCCATGTATTCTTCCAGGATAGAAAAGGGTGCAGGTCCCATAGATAAGATTACCTGATGAAAATTTTTTAAGTCCTGTGAGGCATCCTGAGCGAAGTCTTGCAGGGCTTTTTCTTTTAACTCGCAAAATTCCAGGTAGCCAATATAATATTTTAGATAATTGGCAGGAGCTTCTAAGATGGCAGTTTGTATGGCACGGGCAGTGGCTTCCTCTGTGATACCAAACTGTGATAAAAATGATTTGATGTCTTCCAGTTTCCAACCATCGTAGTGGATGCCAATATCCAGTCTTGCATATAGAGAAAGATTCAGTGCATTGGTATGCATATAGTAAGTGGCAGATATATCATCCAGTCCATAAAGCCTGTAAGAATACATTTCTGCATAGGTTGCCCACCCTTCGGTGTAACCGCCAAAACTCAATAGGGAGCGGATGTTGGACAGACCATTCTGGGTAGAGTACACGGTCTGGTACAGATGCCCCGGATAGCCTTCGTGTGCCAGTGTAGTAAACAGAGACAACTCTTTTAGATTAGAGGCAGGGTTTATGTAAATTACGTTTTGAGAGCTGTTATCAATTGGCGGTGTCAGATAGAAGGCAGGACTGATATGTTCTGCCAGATTTTCATTTACATATTTCACCTGATAGTTTACATCGGAAAGAGCAGGAAAATCCGTGGCAATTTCATGACTTAAATGAAGTAGTATTTCCTTTGGGTTGTCATCAGAAAAGGAGGAAAGTGCTTCTGCGGCAATTTCACCATTTTCTAAACAGGCTTTCAGGGAAAGCAGGTCCGTTTTATAATATTTATTGATCAAGGATTTCAGCTCTGGAATACTTTTTAAAGAGCCGGTAGTTTCTGCTACCAGTGCTTCGTAGTAGGAAGTTCCGTTTTTCAGATAACACAGACCGTCCTGATTATTGGAATAAGATTTCAGCTCTTTTAAAGCAGAGATTAAATCCTTGTAGGCAGGAATCACATGACTGATAAAAGTCTGCATATTTTGGGATTTGTAGTCTAAGGCAAGGCGGTTGTCTAAATTCTCCATTTCATCAATTCGTTCATTAAATGTGGTAATCAGCATATTTTCCGAAGGATTTTTCAAAAAGTCCTCACATTGTGATATAATAGCATCAGCAGCCTGCTCTGACATAAAGAGTCCGTTTCGGGCTTTTTGTTTTTCAAAAGTAATGATAGAATTGTAGTAGTCGTCCACCTGGGACAGCAGGTTTAGATATACAGGAATATCAGATGCCTGATAAAATTCGTATTCGGACAGCAAAATAGGCAGTTGTGCCTGAATTCCGGTTACAGAGCTTAAAGGTTCTCCATAATAATAGAAAGACCGGTTGTTTAGTATCTGGTTAAAATGATATTTTAAAATATCATAGGTCATCCGGTCTTCCAATTCCAGAGAATCATAGTCATACATGTTGAGAATTTCTGTATATTCTTTCACGCGTTTTAAATATTCTGTCTGATCTGAGGCATCATAGCTGCCCAGAGAAATTGCCGGAGAAGTAATACCGTACTCCTTTGGATTTTTCAACGTATAGTGTAAATTTAAGGTATTTTGTGATATTTCTTCCCGGAATATCTGGTCGCACCAGTCTGAAAAGCAAAGGGAAGGTTTTTCTGGCGTCACTGATACTTCTTTAGCAGAACAGCCTGAGAGGATACAAAGGGAAAGACAGAGATAGCAAAGCAATAATTTTAGGTACCGCAAGTGAAGACCCCCGACCCATTTTTTTATAATATATGAGATATGGTGGCGGTTTTATGTTAGGTACTTGTGGGAGTTAGTTACTATTGGAAATATAATACTGGGAGAATGATATATGCAGGATTTTTATGATGGAAACAGTTTTGATGCCTATAAATATTTAGGTGCCCACCTATTGTCTAAAGGGCAGGGGACAATATTTAGAACCTTTGCACCTAATGCGGAAAAGGTGGCGGTGATTGGGGATTTTAATGAGTTCAAAGAAACTCTTTTAGAGCCGGTTTATGATGGGAATTTTTATGAAGGGGTGATACCGGAGGCAGTGGAAGGGATGCGGTATAAGTACCGGATTTATAAAAATGACAGGGAATTTTGTGATCACTGTGATCCATATGGATTTGGAATGGAAGTCAGACCGGGGAATTGTTCGGTGATTAGGGATTTAACATCTTATCAGTTTCAGGATGAAGCATGGATTGCGGCAAGGAAGGATAGTAAGAAAAGTCCGGTGAATATTTATGAGGTTCATCTAGGGAGCTTTCGAAGAAAAAAGGATGGTTCATGGTTTACTTATGAGGAACTGGCAGAAGAACTGGTTAGTTATGTGAAACAGGAGGGATATAATTATATCGAATTTATGCCTCTGGCAGAACATCCTTTAGATGAGTCCTGGGGATATCAGAATACGGGGTTTTTCAGTCCTACGGCAAGATATGGTACGGCGGCCGGGTTGAAAAGATTAGTGGACGCCTGCCACCAGAACGGAATTGGTGTAATTATGGACTGTATGATGGCGTGCTTTGCCATTGACAGCTATGGACTGGCAGATTATGATGGACAGCCTTTGTATGAATATCCTCATAAAGATGTGGCAGTCAATGAATGGGGAAGCTGTAATTTCATTCATTCCAGAGGAGAAGTGAGGAGTTTTCTGCAGTCGGTGGCAAATTACTGGCTGGAGGAGTATCATTTTGACGGTCTGCGTTTTGGAAGTATTAATCGGCTAATATACTGGCAGGGGGACAAGCACAGAGGAGCCAACGGAAGTGCTATTGATTTTGTGAAACGTATGAATCAGGGAATAAAAAAACGTTTTCCATACTGTATTATAATGGGAGGAAATACGCATGGTTTTCCAAAGATTACAAAAGAGGTCTCACAAGGGGGTCTGGGATTTGATTATAAATGGGACAGCAATTGGGTGGAAGATATTTTGAAATATATGGCATATTCTCCCCAAATGCGTAAAAAGCAGTATTATATTCTTCCCTTCTCCATGGTGTATTTCTATGATGAGAGTTTTATGCTGGCGTTATCCCACGATGAAGCGGCCCACAGGCAGAGTAGTATTTTTCAGGGAATCTATGGAGAAGCAGAAGAAAAATCTGCCCAGGCCAGAGCAATGTACATGTATATGTATGCCCATCCGGGAAAAATGCTGAATTTTATGGGGAATGAGTTTGCCCAGAGCAAAGTGTGGACTGGAAAAGAGGAACTTTTCTGGGAATTGGAAAACAAAGAAGAGCCAAAGAAGCTTCAACATTTTTTTAAAAAGTTAAATGAATTATATTTAAGAGAATCTGCCCTTTATGAAAAGGATTATGAAAAAGATGGTTTTTCCTGGCTGGATTGCCAAAAGAACGGAAACTGTATGTATGCATTTCAGAGAAGGGGAAATGCACAGATCATTTATGGAGTGTTCAATTTTGATCAGGAACCAGTAAAGGATTATATTTTAAATGTGGGAGAAGCAGAGGCTGTTCAAGTGATTTTCTCCAGTGACTGGGACAGCTTTGGCGGCAGTACAAAACAAGAAACCATGTGGCTTACCCCTGAGAAAAAGGCAGGAGGAAACCAGCTGAAACTGGATGTTGCGCCGTACACGGCATTGTATTTAAAAAGGAAATAGGCAGAATTCTCCCATAAGAAAGGCAAGATATGGCATACGAAAACAAAGAATTATTTCAGCAGATAGCAGACAAGGCAATAGAAAAATATGATTTTTCTGTAAAGGTTCGGGCAGGGTTAATGCAATTTTCAGAAAATGCCACTTACCTGCTCCGGAATGAGGATAGTGGGCAAGAGCTGGCAGTACTTCGTATCAGCCGTCCCGGTTATCATAGAATAGAAGAATTAGAAGCGGAGATAGTCTGGCTTCAGGTAATCCGACAAACTACGGATTTGCAGGTAACAGAGCCTATAGCCGGAAAAAATGGTGAATATATTCAGCGGATTGTGGCGGCAGATTTCAAAGAATATTTTTGCATTATGACTAAATATCTTACGGGAACAGCACCAGAGGAAGAGAATGAGCGTGGGGCGAAGAAACAATTTACCCAGTTAGGGGAGATTACCGCCCAGCTTCACCGGCAGACACAAATGTGGAATGGTGCAAAAAATCTTCAGAGAGTTCACTGGAGTTATGATAATATGATTGGAGCAACTCCGGTATGGGGTCCCTGGCAGGCAGCGGCAGATCTGACGCAGGATATGATAAGGACATTGACAAAAACTTCACAAATCATTAAAAAGCGATTGGAGCGATTGGGAAAAACAAAGGATAATTATGGATTGATTCATGCAGACTTAAGGCTTGCTAATCTGTTGGTAGAGGGTGAACAGATGAAAATCATAGACTTTGATGACTGCGGTTTTGGATGGCATCTGCATGATCTGGCATCTGCGGTGAGTTTTATTGAAACTAAGCCCATTATACCGGAATTAGTAGAGGCATGGCTTAAGGGATACAGTAAGATTCTGCCTTTAAACCACAAAGAGTGTCAGGAAATTGATACTTTTATTATGCAGAGGAGGATGCAGCTGATGGCATGGATGGCAAGTCATAGCGAATCCACGCCGGTTCAAAAATTAAATGAGGGATTTACGGAAGGAACAGTGGA
>ERZ506887.1298-NODE-1298-length-13463-cov-3.830996_pt1 | contig 13463 bp, 13 predicted proteins | sample MGYA00512905_ERZ506887 | MGnify/ENA metagenome assembly ERZ506887 | reverse complement strand
GATCTAAACAGTAATTCGATATATGCCATATGGAATATAATGGGAGGCAGCAATCATGGATAGCAGAAAACGTATGGGGAAAGATAAAGATGGAGTGATTTTCCCTGTTGCTCCAAATCTTTCTGAAATGAGTGATAGTTATTTGGATTTTATAGAAGCAATCAAAAAAGAAATTGAGAACCAGAGATTAAAGGTTGTACTGAATGCAAATTCCAGTATGATCTGTCTCTATTGGAATATTGGTAAAGCTATTCTGCAAAAGCAGGAGGAAGAAGGCTGGGGAGCCAAAGTCATTGACCGCATGGCAAAAGACCTGAAAGATGCGTTTCCGGATATGTCCGGCTTTTCTCCAAGAAATATTAAGTATATGAGAAAATTCGCAGAGTGCTGGCCGGATTTTGAAATTGTGCAACGGGTCGTGGCACAAATTCCATGGCGTACCAATCGTATGTTGCTTGACAAATTGGATACACAGGAAGAACGAATCTGGTATGCACATAAAACCATCGAAAACGGTTGGAGCAGTACGATTCTGGATTTGCAGATTCAGAGCAAATTGATTGAACGTACAGGAAAAAGTGTCAATAACTTCCCTGTTGCTTTACCACCTGCGGATTCCGATATGGCAAATCAGATTTTCAAAGATCCGTATCTGTTTGATTTCCTTGGTACTGATATGCCAAGGCGAGAGGTTGAGATTGAACGTAAGCTGACAGAGCATATCCAGAACTTTCTTTTGGAGTTGGGACAGGGATTTGCGTTTGTAGGCAGACAGGTACATCTGGAAGTGGGCGGAGATGACTTTTATATTGATCTTTTGTTCTATCATCTGAAACTTCGCTGTTATGTGGTAATTGAACTGAAAGCTTGTGATTTTGAGCCCGGTTTCATCAGTCAGCTCAATATGTATCAGAATGTTGTAAATGATATTCTGCGTCATCCGAGTGATAATCCGACTATCGGATTGCTTTTGGTTAAAGGTAAAAATCAGACGGTAGTTGAGTATTCTCTTGCAGGATACCAGAATCCAATTGGCGTAGCAGAATGGAAAAACCAGATGGTAAAAGCACTTCCGGAAGAACTGAAAAGCAGCTTGCCGTCTATTGAAGAAATCGAAAAAGAATTGGAGTAAAAAGTGCCACAGGCCGTGGCACAATTACATATCACCCTATGGATGGAGGTGGTTAGGAATTGAAAACAAGAAGATGTTACATATACACACGAGTATCTACCTCGATGCAGGTAGATGGATATAGTTTGGATGCACAGAAAGATAAGCTGAAAAAGTATGCGGAATTTCAGGATATGGTAGTTGCGGGTGAATACTCTGATGAGGGAAAATCCGGTAAGAACATAGAAGGTCGTCCACAATTTTTGCAAATGCTGAAAGATATTGAGTCAGGCAAAGATAAGGTTGAATTTGTCCTTGTATTCAAACTTTCCCGATTCGGAAGAAATGCAGCCGATGTACTTAGTTCCTTACAGCGTATGCAGGATTTTGGGGTCAATCTGATTTGTGTAGAAGATGGCATAGACAGTTCCAAAGACAGCGGGAAATTGATGATTTCTGTCTTATCTGCGGTTGCGGAAATTGAGCGTGAAAATATCCTTGTTCAGACTATGGAGGGGCGCAGACAGAAGGCTCGTGAGGGAAAATGGAATGGCGGTTTTGCTCCTTATGGATATAAGCTGGTAGATGGTTATTTATATATTGCAGATGATGAAGTCGATGTGATTCGCATTATTTTTGATAAGTATGTGAATACAACAATGGGAGCATCTGCAGTTGCAACGTATTTGAATGAGCATGGCTATGTAAAGAAAAAGCGCCAGAATAACACGCTGGATATGTTTTCAGCACATTTTATCAAGTCAATTTTAGACAATCCGGTTTATTGTGGAAAACTCGCTTATGGTCGCCGTAAGAATGAAAAGATTGCAGGAACCCGTAATCAGTATCATATTGTGAAACAGGACGATTACCCGGTTTATGATGGAGTACATGAAGCAATTGTTTCGGAAGAAGTATGGCAGATGGCACAAAGGAAACGTCAGGAAACAGGTGTCAAAAGCGAGAAAATTTATAATCAGGAACATGAAAACATCCTTTCCAGTATTCTTCGTTGTCCTGTGTGCGGGGCTGCGATGTACGGCAATGTAAATCGTAAGAAGAAAAAAGACGGAACCTTATATAAGGATTATTATTATTATCATTGCAAACACCGTACTACGGTAAATGGTCATAAATGCGGATACAGACGACAGTGGAAACAGGAAATGGTGGACGCTGCGGTAGAAGAAGTGATCAGAAAACTGGTTACAAACCCGAAGTTTGAACAGGCAATCCGTCAGAAGATTGGTTCCAGAATTGATACAGAAGAATTGGAAACCGAACTGGAACAGCTTCGTAAGAAACTTCATCAGCTAAACGGAGCAAAAGCAAAGTTGGGACAGCAGATGGACAGTCTTGATGTAACAGACAAGCATTATGACCGCAAGTATCAGGATATGGAAGAACGCTTGTATAAGCTGTATGATGATATTGATTCTGTGGAAGAAGAAATTGAGGAAGTGGAAACCAGAATCTATAATGTGCGTCAGCAGAAAATTTCCGGTGACAACATCTATCAATTTCTTCTGTATTTTGATAAACTGTATGATAAGTTCACGGATGCTGAAAAGAAAGAGTTTCTTAACAGCTTCATTGAACGAGTTGATATATACGAGCAAGAGCAGCCGGATGGCCGTTTCTTGAAGCACATTAAATTCAGATTTCCTGTCTATTTTAATGGAAAGGAGATAGAGGAAATGAGTTGGGACAACGAAACAACAGTCGAGACGGTTGTATTGATGTCAAGGGTTGAGAAATAAGAATGCAGGAATGGCTTGAAATTAGGGGATTTTGCGAAATACAGCATAAAGTTTAAATGTGATGAATTCACGAAAATTCCCTTAAAATCAATGTGTGGGAACATATCCATCCGAAGAGTTGAGTTGACAGAACGGTTGAATTGGCTAATTACTATATGTTATTATTGGCTTATAGTGATTAGGCGGCAGATGGGAGGAGGATAAAATATGCAGGGAAATTCAAAGGTACATTTTATACCTCCGATACCGAAGAGAGAGCAACGTGTCGGTATTTATTGTCCTGTTAGCACAAACAGTATGGAGCAACTGCAAAGCCTGACTGCCCAAGTATCTCATTTGACAAGATTGACAGCAACCATGCCGCAGTGGGTGTTGGCAGATGTTTATATGGATATTGCTACCAGCAAGACGGGTTCATCAAGGAAAGAATTCAATCGTTTGTTGGAAGATTGCAATTCGAGAAAGATTGAGATAGTAATTACGAAAAATATCAGCAGATTCGGAAGAGATACTGTAGAAATTTTGGATGCATTGAATCAGTTAAGAGCATTAGGTGTTCGTGTGATATTTGAACAAGAAGAACTGGATACTGCAAATACGGATAGCGATTTGATGATTTCAATTATTGAATCTCTTGCGCAGGCAGAAAATGAATCACGAAGTGAAAATATAAAATGGAGTATTAAGCAACGAGCAGCATCAGGAACTTCAAAACTATATGACAGGAAGTGCTATGGCTATAAACATGATAGGGATGGCAAGTTGATCATTGATGAACAAAAAGCTGAAAATGTTAAACTGATATTTGATTTATATCTTAGCGGTCAAAGTGTTATAGGAATTATCAAAGAGCTGGAAAAACGGAGGATTCTTTCGCCTACAAGGAAAGAAAAATGGTGTAAAAGAACAATTGATGTAATGTTTAGTAATGAGAAATATACTGGAGATGTCCGGCTTCTGAAATCTGGCAAAAGCGAAGTTCAATATCTGTCTTCGGATAATAATCCTGCGATAATTTCAAAAGAAGTGTTTGAGGCTGTGCAGATTGAGAAGGCTCGGCGGAGCAACGTGATTAAGAGTGAATGTGGGAATCAAAGAAAGAACAAAAAGTTTAGTTCAAAGAAAATATAAACTGAGAATTAAAAAATCGGATTTGGGAGGAAATAATACTATGCAAACTGGTAATGCAAATTTAAAAGGAACGACTGAAATAAAGCAAGCATTTTTAGCTAGTGCCATTTCAGACATTTCTTCTTATATTCAATTATCGGACACGAAGGTTTCAATAATTATGGCTGCAATGGTTGCTCTTGTTGCTGCTGTTGTTTCTTGTTATGAGCCGATTTTATGTGCTTTGGACAACATCAAACCATGTAGTTGGTTGGGGATTACTATTGTAATTTTTAGCACATTGTTTTTTATAAGTTTTGTTGCAGTATTTGTATTTGGTATACTGACAATTCGAGGTCATTCTTCAAATATCGGATATAAGTCAAAGTGGTTTTTGCCTCAAACAACAAAAGAGTATTCTTTTGATGTATACAAAAGAGATATTCAAGAAATGACAGATGAAGATATAATTGAGAATATGGCGGCTGAACTTTATAAATTAAATGACATTAATCGTCAGAAGTTAAGAACAAATAGATGGGTAATCCGTTCTTTTTCATCAACATTAATCACAGCGAGCATTATTTACATATTGATTGTGGCATCTGTATTATAGGGGGAGCAATATGGCTATTGATATTGATTCTATTTATCAAAATACATATAAACATTATCTACAAGCTAAAAGTAATATTATCGAAAAGGCGGTGTTTGAACATCGAGCTGATGCCATTTCTGATGTGATTCCTGGATTTGAAGCGGATAAACTTGAATTTGGTTCATATGATAAAGAAAATTTTGCAGTTTTATTTGTGGATATGCGTCGATCTACTCAACGAGCACAAACTGTAGGAGCTGAAAAGACATTCTTGACTATGCATGTGTTTCTTACAGCACTTCTGGAGGTAGTGAAACATTATCGCGGTAAAGTAATTGATATTATGGGCGATGGTCTAATGGTATTTTGGGGTGGTGCCGCTGCACGAGAAGATGATAATATGGTTAAGTCACTCGCTGTTCAAAATGCTGGCTTATGTGGTCGTGATATGTTGAAGGTTCGAGAGTCTGTAATTAATCGAATTATTGGGAATGAGCAGCTCGGACCTAAAGTGAGTATTGGTGTAGGCGTTACATTTGACAGTGTCATTGTTACTAAGATTGGTATTGCAGACTCGTACGATGTTAAAGCATTTGGAGATTGCATTAATGTTGCTTCTCATTATGCAGGTCAAACAGAAAATAAAGTAAAAGTATCCAAAAAAGTAAAAAATGAATGGCCTTCTAGTAAGGGCGGACGCATTCGGTTTACTTTAGCCGGAGATGATGGAGCATATTATCTTGAGTCAGGAAGTTAATTGCAGGAGACATATATATGAGCGAAGACAAAATACCAAAGTATGAATTAGATTTATTATCAACAGCAATAAATAGGATTGTTTCATCAGAAGTACTTGAAAATTCCATGTCAGATCAATTACCTTTAACTGTTGCCTTGTCAGACTCAAACAAAATATACCACGGTAAAGTGTCTATACTTTTTGTCGATATGCGTGAATCTACAAAATTGCCCGAAAGATTCAACAGCACCCAATTAGTAAAGATTTACAGAAGTTATATTAGGACAGTTGTTCAGGCTATTCGATATTCAGGTGGTGTCGTACGAGATTTTATGGGAGATGGCGTTCTTGCAGTTTTTGTAGATAATGAGGATGGAACGTCGGAAGACAAGGCTGTTCGTGCAGCCAGATATATTACTACTGCTATTGATAAATTCCTTAATCCTGTATTGAATCAGGAAATAAAACATCGAATTTCTTGCGGTATAGGTGTACATACGGGAGAAGTATCCATTTCCAAGGTGGGAATGAAGGGAAAAGAACAGCAAGAAGACACAGAAAATGAGTTTGGTATTGCATGGATTGGTAATAGTACAAATTTAGCTTGTAAGTTTAGTGGAACGGTGGATAATGGAACAATTTTTATAAGTGCATCAACGTATTCTGCACTTTCCGATATTGATGGCAAACAAAAGTGGGAGAGGGTTGAAATATCTAAGGGCGGGAATGCGTTAAGTGGATATATAGCTAAACAATATTATTTGACGCTTGATGTTGATACTGATATTGAAGCCTGTCCTGCGGGAAAGAGCATTGTAATATTAAGCCTTGCAGATGAGCTAAAAAAGGAATATCAAACGCAATTGGATGACATAAAAAGAAAGGCTGAAGAATTAGGAAAAAGAGAGCAATCTTTGCAAACCAAAGAGCACCAGCTTAATTGTAAAGCAGCAGAACTAAATCAACAAGGGAAAGAAAACATTTCCAGAGAGCAAGCCATCGATAAACGAGAGTATCACTTTTATTGTGATGTGTTGCGTAGCGGTCATTGCAAGGCTACGTATGTTAAAGAGATGGGGAAAGACTTCTGGGAAGACAATTTGGCCAATGCTCTTTCTGCCGGGTTAAAAATAGGGAAAAGTGAGCATGTGGTAAAACAAGAAATAAGCTTTGCAATGGTAAGTATTTATGAAGATTTGGAACTATATGACAAAGCTTATGATTTTTTGGTGGAACAGGTTACTGGATGCTCATGGCTACATTTGTTTACCGTTCAAAACATTGTCAAGAAAGTTGGCTATTGTGATAGATTAACGACAGCACTCTATATACGACTTGAAAAAGATGATTTATCGCCGGAAAATAGGCTGGAATTTGAAAAGATAAAAAAATGGTTGGTTTTTGAGTGGAAATCTTGATGGTTTTCTTTTGGAAGAATAATAGTGAAGGGGTGATATTATGCTGTTGAGGAATCTGAAGGAATTAAAAAGTGATATGGTAAATAAAGATTGGACAATATGTAGCTTTATATTTAGATATAAAGGAATAGAGTATATTGTACTCATAAAAAGATTTGTAGGAACTGAAAAAAGGGAAAATCCGTATGCATTAGTAAAATTACATTTTATGAAATCTAATGATTTAAGCGACGATATGCAAGCCGAAGCTAATAGTAGAGGATTAATAATCGAAGCTCAAATGTTAAGAGAATATTTCGGGATTGAGTATACAAATAATTTAGGGGATATTCTTCAACAATTTACTGAACGGTTGGGAAGTGTAATCCCTAAGAATGTTCCTGAATGTATTTCTGATATAGAAAGGACAGCGATGGTTCGTTCACTTAGTAGAAGTGACTCGGAAAACCCTAATAAGATTTATTGTAACAAGGTAAAAAGAAATCCAGATGGTGGTCGAAGGAGTGAATTTAATGCGGACAAAACTAAGTTATTGAGAGCTTCCTTGTTTGAATATTTTCGTAATGAACCTAATATTAGTTTTTGTTATTATGCCGATCCTGCAATGGAGAACGATAATGCGACTATTTTGCGAAATTTTTCAAAATAGCCTAATTAAAAAAATATGTCGTGAAGACAAGATGATTGAAAAAGCGTTGTAAAATTAATGGATTTTGAAGTGATGATAGATTTTGTGGAATAGCCTAACTATTACATGTGGAGACGGTTGTCTTGATGTCAAAAGTACAGAAGTAAGAACTGCAAATAGCCTTGAAATAAGGGGATTTCAAGAGTTTGGAGTAAATATGACAGGTTTGCTCCAGACTCTCTTTTTTGTGTCTGAGAGAACTGGTCTGCTCTGATTTTTAGGTAGGGTTGAGTTGATAAGATGTACATTTGATAGGTTGAGTTGATAGGTTGGTTTATGAATGATGCTGCAATAACGCAGCGTATATAAAATAAAATAGATTATTGCTAATTTAACTGATATATGCTAATATAATTATAGACCGTAGGGAGGCAAGGGTAATGCCTGAATCCAAATATTCCATTGGCGGGATTAAGAATGGTATATCCATTCTTTTTTTTTACTATGAAAGAGGGTGCATTGAATGCCGAATACAGAGTTGTCAATAGATTTGGAAACATAGGTTGTGTTAATGAAAAAATATGTAAATTTTCGCCAGAGAAAAAAGATGAGGGATTTCCTTGGATATGCAGGATATTTTAGGGCAAGTCGTTATGGAAAGTATCTTTTGACACAAGTCAATGTGTTCGGAAGTAAGGCTGATTCAAAGGTTTTCTTTGCCCTTTATGATTTTGATGTACAATTAAGATTACTACTATTCAAGTATTGTAAAAAGGCAGAAGTTTGTTTTAAGAGTGCTATAGCTAATGCGGTTGCACTAAAGACGGGAGATGCAGGTTTTTATCTGGATAAGCAATATTATACACCAACCAAAAGTGAGAAAGATAAAAAAACCAGAAATAGAAATGTTTCATTTTTTCATACAAAATTTTTTGCAGGGTTGATAAATGATGAAGAAAAGTTGAGAAGGGATGTTGTGAAACACCCTGAACTGAAAGAATATCGAAAAGGTGGAACCCGTCAAAATAATGTATTGCCTGTATGGGCGGCATTTTCATATTTTGAAATGGGAACAATGGTAATGATTTATTCATACCTGCGAGGTGATCTGAGAAAAGAAGTATTAGATTACACATATTCATATAATAACTATAAAAAAGAAGTAACAAAACAGATGGACACATGGTTGGATGCCGTTAGAAATCTGAGAAATTATTGTGCTCATCATTCTATGGTGGTTGGTATGACTTCTTCTGTGGTAATTCCAAATAACAGGGATAGTGCAGATGTTCTTCCGGATAATACGAATCTTTATTCTCGATTGTATGCATTGAAGAAAATATTACCACAGGAAGATGCGAATATGTTGGCAACAGAATTAGAGAGGCTTATCTCAAGAGCCAAAATTGATGTATATAAGATGAATATACTGCCGGCAGACTGGAAAGATTTATATGACCGAATATTGTTTTTGTAGGGATAATAAATCAGTTTAAGAATATAATAAAAATGACCGTAGGAAGGCGTGGGTAATGCCCGAATCCAAATATTCCATTAGCGGGTAGGCAGCTAAAGAAGAAATAGCTGCCTATTTCATTTTTATAAGCTGTGATTTTTGTTTTTTGTCTGTTGTTCCTGTACCCCGTCTTGCGCCCCCATAAAGGATGATCTGGCTCTCGTATCTGCGGAAATAAGTGTCCGGCTTCTTGTGTATTCTTTCCCTAAAGACCTCGCACTACCAAGGACAAAACGCTCCTTGTCCAGAGGATGGAAAGAGATATATTTCGCAGCATCTTCTCCAAAAGTTTCCCCCTTTGATTTCGTAACCTTTTGCCCGTATAAGAAGTAGAAATTCTTCATAGGTGGAAGCCGACTTGATACAAAAATTGATGTTCCGTCTAAGCTGTGTTTTCTAGGTCGAACCATTCTGATCAGACTGCCATATCTCGCTCATCAACTCCTTTACTTCGTCTATGTCCTCTTGCTAAATGTTTCCAATCAGCTTTCGCAGGAAGGTAGACATAGATAATTACCATACTCATTTACGGAGAAGAGAATTTATATGCTTGCAACAGTTCTTCGTGGAGAATTAGCGGAACAACAGAGTATATTTATTATAACGAATGAGGAAAAGGCGCTTTATATGATTTTGTTGGATCGCGTTGCTTATCAGAGTGTAATGGTGATGCATGGCGAGATGAATATGGAGTTACATTTATAGATATCAGCGGTATTTCGATTGTATGAAAGCTATTGTAAAAAATGATGCAACATGACATAATCGGATTGACTAAAGAAACACAGATATATATAATATAGACAAAATGAAAATGACATGAACGGAGGACAGGGTAATGGAGAAAACGGTAACACTTGAAGAGGCATTAAAAAGAATTGAGGAGTTGGAAAAAGAGAATGCAGAACTTCGGGAGGAATTGGAGTATTACAGAAATCGTAAATTAAGCGGACGGCGGAAACATAACGCCAAGTGGATGGCAATTTATAATGATTTTGTTGTTGGGTATGAGAGTGGCATGACAATGGTAGAAATTGCGAAGCGGAACAATGTCAGTGAGAGGACGATCTATAGGTATAAAGCGTATTATGACAAAATGAAGAAAAAAGAGGAATAGACCATTTTGTTGATGTCAGCAATATGTTCATATGAGAATTGCGGACGATTTTTTTGACCGCAAAATGGATGGAGGAATTCTATGGCAGAAGATAAAAAGAAAGAAATCGATGTTGCAGTAATAGAAGTAACAGAAGAATATCTAAAAGAAAAACTGTATAAAATTAGGGGTAAAAGGGTATTGCTTGATGCTGATTTAGCAGAGATATATGGCTATGATACGAAGGGATTTAATAGACAGGTAAAAAATAATATTGAAAAATTTGATGAAGATTTTATGTTTGAATTGACAGATGCGGAATTAGAAGATTTGCGGTACAAAAATTGTACCGCAAATATAAGTTCAAAAAGTCGTTATAATCCTCATGTATTTACAGAGCAAGGATTATATATGCTGATGACTGTCTTGAAAGGACCGTTGGCTGTTAAGCAGAGCAAGGCATTAATAAGAACCTTTAAGAAAATGAAAGATTACATATTAGAAAATCGTGATTTAATCGGTCAGCGGGAAATACTTCAGATAAGCATGGAGACTGCTAACAACAGAATAGAAATTAACAAAATCAACTCAGATATGATATCTCTTGAAAAGCAGATTTCAGATGTTGCAGAAGGCTTGAAGGATGTTGTAACAAAATCTGAGTTGGCTGATTTGATGAACAGCTTTGTTTCAGACGATGAGGACAAGTGGCTCATGTTTAATGCAAAATTCAGTAGTGCAGATGAGGTATATGAGTCCATTTATAAACAGGCAAAGTCGTCAATATATGTCGTTGACAATTATATTGGATTAAGAACGCTGGTACATCTTAAGAATTCTCCGGCCGGAGTAGATATTATTTTATTTAGTGATAATGTTGGAAATAATAAACTTCACAACATAGAATTCATAGATTTCTGCAAGGAGTACCCAACAGTAAATTTGTCAATGAAAAAGACAGGCGGTATATTCCATGATCGTTTTATCGTATTGGATTATGGAACTGCTGATGAACGGGTTTTCTTATGTGGTGCTTCATCAAAGGATGCAGGGGCTAGAATAACCAGTATTGTTGAAGATTATGGAATATCTAAATATGCCCCGGTTATTGCCACACTGTTAAAAAACCCAACGTTGATTTTACCACAATAGAGGGAAGTGAATGTATTGGAAAAGAAAACAAAATGCTATATATATACTCGTGTATCAACAGCAATTCAGGTTGAGGGTTACAGCTTGGAGGCACAGAAGGACAAACTTAGGAAATATGCAGAATTTTGGTGTGAATCTGATTTGTGTAGAGGATGGAATTGATTCATCTAAAGATGCCGGGAAGCTAATGATATCTGTTCTGTCAGCAGTGGCAGAGATTGAACATGAGAACATTCGTGCTCAGACCATTAAGCGAGGTAAATACGGCGGAATATTCGCACATAAAGATATTGCTTTTGAATTTGCATCGTGGCTTTCCCCAGAATTTAAGCTGTATATCATCAAAGACTATCAACGCCTGAAGGAAGACGAAGGACACCGGCTTGCGTTGGACTGGAATGTCAAACGTATCCTTGCCAAGGCAAACTATCGAATCCATACGGATGCGATCAAGATGAATTTAATTCCGCCAGAGCTTCCGCGTGTGCAGCAAGGTTATGTTTATGCTGATGAAGCCGATGTTTTGAATGTGGCGCTGTTTGGGAAAACGGCAAAGCAATGGAAGCAGGAGAATCCCGGTACAAAAGGCAATATGCGTGATTTCGCATCGATTGAACAGTTACTTGTACTCGCAAACTTAGAAAATATCAATGCGCTGCTGATTGAGCAGGGGATACCGCAGCAGGAGCGATTAGAAAAGCTCCATGCCACGGCGCTTTATCAAATCGAGACCATTACCGATAGTAAAAGCGCTCGTGTGCTTAACACGATGCACGACCAGTTAAAGCTTCCAACAGACGAATAATTAGTGAGGTGCAGCTATGCCGTCCACGCGAAAGAAATTCAATAAGGCCGGACAAGCCTTTTATGAGATCCGCGTCAGCCGTGGACGGGACAAGTCCTATTTGACGCGCCGATGGTATGTGCCGGAGGGATGGAGCCAGAAGGCCATAGATCGAGAGCTTGCATCAGTGGCGGCAGAGTTTGAGCGGCAATGTAATGCAGGCGAGGCTATGAGCCGCGCAGAGAAACGCGAGAAAGCCGCGCAGGAGGCCGCAGAAGCCGCTCGCATTCTTACCCTCAAACAATACGGGGAAAGAGTGTTCATGCCTGCTAAGAGCGTTACAATGAGCGAGAACGGGCGTGCCAACTATCAAAACTGCCTTGATAAAAAGGTCTACCCCATATTAGGCGATGTGAAAATGCCGGAGATCACACCGGCGCAAATCACGGCGCTGCTTCTTGATATCCAGGCAACGGGCAAGGCCCACGCTACCGTCATTAAAGTCTATACGGTGCTGCACAGCCTGTTTAGGATGGCATACATGGGGGATATGATCGACCGCAATCCAATGGATAAGGTGGAGCGTCCGAAGCCGCGCAAGGGTGAAGCAAAGGCGGAGGCTCCCGCTGCGTATACGGCAGAGGAGGTCGGAAAGCTCCTTGACGTACTGGACGAGGAGCCCCTAAAATGGCGAGCGCTCGTCTGTCTGCTGATTGATACCGGCATCCGGCGCGGCGAGTGCTGCGCATTGAAGTGGGAAAACATTGACTTCAAGAGCGGGGAAATTACCATAGCCGGAAATCTGTGCTACACACCGACAAAGGGCGTCTACATAGATACCCCTAAGAACGGCCATAAGCGCACTGTGTATGCAGGGGATGATACAATAGCCCTCCTGCGTCAGCTTCGCGCAGAACAGGCGAAAAAAGCTATGAGCGCCTTTGTTTTCACAAAGGAGGGTAGTCCGGAGCCAATGCACCCGCAAAGCCCCACGCGCTATCTCAAAAAATTGTCCGACCATTGCGGGCTACCTGATCTTCACCCGCACAAGCTGCGTCACCCCTTTGCAAGCGTTGCGATTACCAACGGCGCGGATGTGGCCAGCGTATCCGAAGCGCTCGGCCATAGCGACAAGGCCGTAACACTGCGGATGTATACCCACGCCAACGCCGAGAGCGTCAGCAGAGCGGCGCAGATCATGCGCGAGGCGGTCAAGAAGGCTGTAAATAAGGGATGAGGTCTTGGGGTATGGGTTCTATCAAAAACCCATACAAAACCCATACGGGCATCAAGAAACAGCCTATTTTAAGATACAACAAGTAACGATAAGAAACGACAAGAAAAAGCCCGCAGCCCTTGCATATCAATGATCGCGAGACAACAAGCTACAACAGGCAACGATAAGAGAAAACAGCTCATATATAATTGGTAAGGATGAGGTCGGCAGTTCGAATCTGCCCAGCAGCTCCAAAATGTGTTGATGAAAGATGCAACACAGAAAACGCCGCACGAAAGTGCGGCGTTTTCGCATATAATGCGCCACTTTTGAAA
>ERZ506887.1289-NODE-1289-length-13547-cov-3.434331_pt1 | contig 13547 bp, 10 predicted proteins | sample MGYA00512905_ERZ506887 | MGnify/ENA metagenome assembly ERZ506887 | reverse complement strand
GATTTTGAACAATCGCATTTTTCAATGTTTGGATTATATGTGTTTGACCAACCACTTCATCGAAATTGCTTGGTCTATATTTTCTATATAATGCTTGATATGCCATTACTATTATTCCTTTCTATGTTCATATTTGAACAAATATTTATTCACTTCTGTATCTTATTTTATCATAAATTTATACCAATTAATGTACGATATTTGATACTATATGAAAAGCAGAAACCATTCATATTGATGATTTCTGCTTTTTTTTCTCTCTCTTCTTTTTAAAGAATTGTTTTAATAAATCTGAACATTCAGATTCTAAAATACCATTTGTATAAATAGGATGATGATTGAACTCAGATATATCAAATAAATTCGTACAAGTTCCTACGCACCCACCTTTAGGATCTGAAGCACCATATACAACTCTTGTGATTCTTGACTGTATGATTGCACCTGCACACATAGGACAAGGCTCTAGAGTTACATATAGACTACAATCTTCCAATCTCCAGGTCCCCAGTTTTTTACATGCTTTTTGTATAGCCATAATTTCTGCATGAGCAATACTTTGTTGCAATGTCTCACGCTTATTATATCCACGAGCTATAATTTTATCATCCTTTACAATAACACATCCTATAGGAACTTCATCATAGCTTTCTGCTTTTTTTGCCTGCTTGATAGCTTCCCTCATCCATTTCACATCATCCATATTCATATCCTCTTCCTATATATTTAATCATACATGAATTTAAGTAAAATATAAAAAAAAAACTACTACACATGATGGAGCTTACTTAAGGCTGCTTCGTTCCCGACCTGACCTGATTCATAAGACATCATTGTAGTAGCCAAGTTATTATATCAAATCCATTTTCAATTCGCAATAGAAAAAAGCTGTCAAAGACAGCTTTTAAGATTAACCAATTTTCTTTTTACCACCCATGTAAGGTTGTAATACTTCTGGAATCAAGATTGATCCATCAGCCTGTAAGTTGTTTTCTAAGAATGCAATCAACATTCTTGGTGGAGCAACACAAGTGTTGTTTAATGTGTGCGCAAAGTACTTTTCTCCATTTTCACCCTTAACACGAATCTTTAAACGACGTGCCTGAGCATCTGTTAAATTAGAACAGCTTCCAACTTCGAAATATTTTTTCTGACGTGGAGACCATGCTTCAACATCAACTGATTTACATTTTAAATCTGCCAAATCACCTGAACAGCATTCCAATGTACGTACTGGAATATCTAATGTTCTGAAGAATTCTACAGTATTCATATATAATTTTTTAAACCATTCCATACTTTCTTCTGGCTTACAAACAACGATCATTTCTTGTTTTTCAAATTGGTGAATACGATACACACCACGTTCTTCAATACCGTGAGCACCTTTTTCTTTACGGAAACAAGGTGAGTATGAAGTGTAAGTATATGGAAGATCTTTTTCTTCAAGAATTGTATCCTTGAATTTACCAATCATAGAGTGTTCACTTGTACCAATTAAATACAAATCTTCACCCTCAATTTTGTACATCATACCTTCCATTTCAGCAAATGACATTACACCATCAACGACTGAACTACGAATCATATATGGTGGAATTACATAAGTGAATCCTTTTTTATCAATCATGAAATCACGCGCATAGTTTAAAATTGCTGAATGTAAACGAGCAATATCTCCCATTAAATAATAGAATCCATTACCTGCTACACGACGTGCTGCATCTAAATCAATTCCACTTAAACGTTCCATGATTTCAGTGTGATATGGAATTTCAAAATTAGGAACAACTGGTTCACCGAATTTTTCTAATTCAACGTTTTCACTATCATCTTTTCCAATTGGAACACTATCATCAATAATATTTGGAATCTGCATCATTTTTTCAGTTACAGACTCTCTTAACTTAATTTCTTTTTCTTCCAAGGCTGCTAACTCATGAGCAATCTCAGCCATTTGTTGTTTAATTTCTTCAGCTTCTTCTTTTTTACCTTGACCCATCAACTTACCAATTTCTTTAGAAATCTTTTTACGATTAGCACGTAAATCATCTGCATGCTGCTGTGTTTGACGAAGTTCTTTATCCTCCATCAATACTTCATTTACTAAAGGCAATTTGTAGTCTTGGAACTTTTTCTTGATGTTCTCTTTTACAATGTCCGGATTTTCACGGACAAATTTCATATCTAACATGATATCCTCCTCTGCATAAAAAAAGAGACACTCGCACCCATAAAGGGACGATGTCTCGCGTTGCCACCCTTTTTACCATATATATACATATATGATCTCTTAACATGATAACGGTATGTACCGGATCAAACTACTTAATTTCATTTGATCACTCTAAGGTGCTGTTCAATTATTCATATCAGTATTTTCACCAAACATACTGTCTCTATAAATATATGAAATAACCTACTCATCCTTATCTTCGTGTTCAACACATTTATACCATTAAAACAAAGCTAAAGTCAACTGCTTATTCTTGTAATTAGCTTCATTATATCGGATTTGTCATATGATTTAACTTATCTACAAATCATATTCAATATCACAATTATATATAGCATTAAAATATAAGAAATCCATCTATAATCCATTCCCATGAATATTAAAAACTGAATAAACAAAAGTAACCCTAATAGAGAAAAGAAGGCATAAATTCGTTTTGTTGAATTATCATAATACAAATAATATAAGTCAATTACTGCCATTGCAAAAATAGCACCAATACATAAAGATCCCATAATGCTTCCATGACCAGAAATATAAACACATGCCGCAACAAAGATCATGCATACTAAGGAAATTTTATCTGCTTTTCTATCTTGTCTAAAACTTTCCATTTTGTATACATCTAAATTGTGAATAATATTTGTGACTTCTTCATTCGAATAATTCAAACTCTTTTTACATGATATCAATTCAGCCACAGAAACATGCAAAGATTCAGATAGGGCAGGTAACAATTGAATGTCTGGATATCCTATTCCACGTTCCCATCGGCTAACAGCTTTATCTGTGACATGTAGCTGTTGAGCTAATTCCATTTGCGTCATATTGTTTTCTTTTCTTAACTTACAGATAAACATTCCCATATCTTTTGCGTTCACATATATCACTTCTTTCTATAATAATTTATATACATTCTATCAAATTGGCAATCAACGTGTCGTTTATATAATGTATTCGGGTCATTTTTATCTGATTTATCATATGAAAAAGGAGTAAAATCATAATTCTACTCCTTACATGCTTTATTCTTCTGTGTTTTCTTCTGATTCTGCTTCAGGCTCTTCATGATCTACCAATGTCATACGCGTTACTTTCGCATCTCCATTTAAGTTGATCAATCTTACACCTTGTGTATTTCTTCCGTAGATTCCTACATTCTCTAAAGCCACACGAATCATGATTCCATCACTCGCAACAATCATCGCATCTTCTTTACCTGTAACAGCACGCATACACATTAGCTTACCAGTCTTTTCTGTGATATTAATTGTGCTAACACCTTTTTTACCACGAGAAGTCAAACGATAATCTTCGAACTTACTACGTTTACCATAACCATTTTCAGAAACAACAAGAACTGTATCACCTTCACTTGATAATGCAGCACCTACAACTTCACTGCCATCACAATTGAATCCTAATACACCACTTGCACTACGTCCCATGATACGAACTTGATCTTCGTTAAAACGTACCGCTTTACCATTAGATCCAGAAATAATTACTTCATCTTTTCCTGTAGTCAATTTTACAAATCGCAATTCGTCATCTTGTTTTAAACTAATCGCAATCTTACCATTACGATTAATATTTTCAAATTCAGATACAGATGTACGTTTTACAATACCATTCTTTGTGACGAACAATAATGTTTCACTCTCATCATCCTTAGGAACTGCTACAAGAACATTTACTTTTTCACCTTTTTCCAAAGTCATTAAATTAACAATTGGAATACCCTTAGATGTTCTGGATCCACTTGGAACATTGTATCCTTTTAATCGATATACACGACCTTTATCTGTAAACAATAACAAGAAGTCATGTGTAGACATAGAAATCATTGTATCGATTGAATCCTCATCATTTAACGTCAATGATTTAATACCACGACCACCACGATTCTGAGCACGATATGTATCTACAAGCTGACGCTTAATATATCCTGACTCTGTTAATGTAATAATTACATCTTCTACTGGGATTAAATCTTCATCTTCCATATCAACAGAAGCATCACTGATTTCTGTTCTTCTTTCATCTCCATATTTCTGATCAATTTCAGATAAATCATCTCGAATGATTTGAAGAACACGATCATGATTAGCTAAGATATCTTTCAAATCTTCAATCGTTAATAATAACTGCTGATATTCATTTTCAATCTTATCTCTTTCTAATCCAGATAATCTTCTTAACTGCATAGCCAAGATTGCTTTTGCCTGAATCATACTCAATCCAAACGCATCACATAAATCTTGAGATAAACCGGCCTCATCTTTTTTAGAACTACGAATCATATGAATAACTTCATCAATATGATCCATCGCAATACGTAAACCTTCTAAGATATGTGCACGATCCTGTGCTTTCTTTAATTCAAACTTTGTTTTTCTTACGACTACATCAACCTGGTGATCAATATAATCATGAATGATGTCTTTTAATGGCAATTGTTTAGGACGACCATTTTCCAATGCCAGCATATTAATACCGAATGAAGTTTGAAGAGGCGTTAATCTAAATAACTGATTTAAAATAACTTCTTCCTGTGCATCCTTCTTTAATTCCATTACAATACGTATACCTTCACGGTTACTTTCATCATTCAAATAAGTAACACCCTGAATGGCTTTATCACGAATTAAAGAAGCCATCTTAGTAATTAAGTTTGCCTTATTTACTTGATAAGGAATTTCATAGAAAATGATTTGTTTCTTTCCGTTCGATAATTCTTCCACACGATACTTCGAACGAATCATAATTGATCCTCGACCTGTTTCAAAGGCTTGACGAATACCCTTACGACCTAAAATAATACCTCCAGTAGGGAAGTCTGGTCCTTTGATGACTTCCATCAATTGAGGAACCGTAATATCGGGATCATCCATTACTGCAAAAATAGCTTGAATTGTTTCTGATAAGTTGTGAGGTGGAATATTTGTTGCCATACCAACCGCAATACCCACAGCACCATTGATTAATAAGTTAGGAATACGACTAGGAAGCACAACCGGCTCATTTTCTTCACCATCATAGTTTGGAATAAAATCAACCGTATCCTTTTGAATATCTCGCATCATCTCCATAGATATTTTAGACATACGAGCTTCCGTATAACGCATTGCCGCAGCTCCATCTCCATCTAAAGAACCAAAGTTACCATGTCCATCCACTAATGGATAACGATAAGAGAAATCTTGGGCCATACGTACCATTGCATCATATACAGCTGTATCGCCATGAGGGTGATACTTACCAATAACTTCACCAACAATACGAGCACTCTTCTTATGTGCAACACCCGAAGTAATTCCTAATTGATTCATCGCATGTAAAATACGACGATGAACAGGCTTCATTCCATCACGAACATCTGGTAACGCACGTGAAACAATAACAGACATTGAATAATCAAGAAAGGCTGTACGCATTTCTTTGGATATTTCAACATCTTCTACATAGTCATATCGCTTATTTTCTTCTTCCATAAGGACCTCCTATTAGTAATCCAAATTAGCGTACACCGCATTTTCCTGGATATATTCACGACGAGGCTCTACATCCTCTCCCATTAACATATCAAAAACACTGTCCGCTTCCATCGCATCATCAATTGTGACACGCTTTAATACTCTATGATGAGGATCCATAGTTGTTTCCCACAACTGTTCTGCATCCATTTCACCTAAACCTTTATAACGCTGAACTTTATATCCATCTTTAAATTCTTCACGCAACTGATCCATTTCCTGTTCCTTATACGCATAGGCAATCTTTTTTCCTTTTTGCACCTTATATAAAGGAGGTTGTGCAATATAAACATATCCACCTTCAATAACAGGTTTCATAAAACGATATAAGAAAGTCAACATCAATGTACAAATATGACTACCATCGACATCGGCATCGGTCATAATAACAATTTTGTGATAACGTAATTTTGATACATCTACATCTTCTTGAATTCCACATCCAAAAGCCGTAATCATACTACGAATTTCCTGATTTTCAAAGATTCGATGTGTTCTAGCTTTTTCAACATTTAAAATCTTACCACGCAAAGGTAAAATTGCTTGAGTTTTCGCGTCACGACCTTGTTTCGCGCTGCCACCGGCAGAATCACCCTCGACGATATAGATTTCACATTCACTTGCGTCTTTACTTGAACAATCTGTTAATTTACCTGGCAATGAGCTAATTCCATCCAATGCCGATTTACGACGAGTTAATTCACGTGCTTTTTTTGCCGCAATTCTAGCCTTGCTGGCGATTTCTGCTTTTTCCACAATAGCCTTAGCTACATCTGGATTTTCTAAGAAGAAACGATTAATTTGTTCACCCGCAATATTAGAAACAATTTTACGAACTTCACTGTTTCCTAATTTAGTCTTTGTCTGTCCTTCATACTGAGGATCCGGGTGCTTAACAGAAATAATCGCAACCAATCCTTCTTTAACATCATCTTGAGATAAAGACTCATCTTTTTTGATCATATTATTATTTTTCGCATAAGCATTAATACAACGAGTTAAAGCCATTCTAAAACCATCCTCGTGGTATCCACCTTCATGTGTATGAATATTATTACAGAAAGAATAAATACTAGATTGATAGCCATCGTTATATTGCAAAGCAACTTCTGCAAGAATACCATCCTGCAATCCCTCTACATAAATGACTTTGTCACTGATTGTACTCTTATTCTTATTTAAGAATTGTACATACTCAATAATTCCACCCTCATATTTATAGTCATTACTTGGACCATCTGATGTTCTTTTATCTGTTAAAGTTAAACGTATATCCTTATTTAAGAAGGCAAGCTGACGCAGACGAGAATTCAACGTTTCATAATCATAAACTGTTGTATCCTTAAAAATCGTTGGATCTGCTTTAAAACGAACTAAAGTACCTGTTTCTTCTGTAGTTCCTATAACCTTTAAAGGTTCCACTGCATGTCCACCATTTTCAAAACGAATAAAATAGATCTTACCATCCTGATAAACAGTTACCTCTAACCATTCGCTTAATGCATTTACAACACTGGCACCAACACCATGTAAACCACCAGAAACTTTATAAGCTCCACCACCGAATTTACCTCCAGCATGCAAAACAGTCATAATTGTTTCAACAGCACTAATCCCTGTCTTTTCATGAATTCCAACTGGCATACCACGACCATTATCACGTACCGCAATAATATTGTTAGGCTCAATCGTTACATCGATTCGATTTGCAAATCCAGCCAAAGCCTCATCTATACCATTATCTACAATTTCCCATACTAAATGGTGAAGACCACGTACCGAAGTCGAACCAATATACATACCTGGTCTCAAACGAACCGCTTCTAACCCTTCTAACACCTGAATATCATCCGCTGTATACGAATGTTCTACTTGTGTAGCTTGTGTTTCTAATTCTTCAAATTCAAGAATCTCTCTATTTAATTCATCCTGACTCATTTGTAGACCTCCTTAATTCTCCCTTGTTCTATATCATAAAATCGCACCTCGCGATTCCATTGCATATTTAATTTTTCGGTTGTTGTGATAAAAATCTGCATATCTTTAGGAAGCTTCTCAATTAATTGTTGCTTTCTAAAATCATCTAATTCACTAAATACATCATCCAATAATAAGATTGGATATTGTCCGCTCTTTTCATAAATGATTTGAGCCAATCCCAATTTAAGAGCTAACACAAAACTTCTTTTCTGCCCCTGACTAGCCACTTCACATACAGGTTTTCCATTCAATTCAAATAAAATATCATCCCTGTGAATTCCAATCAAAGTCTGATGATATTTTTTTTCTTTTTCAAAAACCTTGGCATAAGCTTCCTTCATATCTCCATCCAAATCAATAAACGTTATATACTTAGCATCTATATATTCTTTTTCATTTGAAAAGAATGGATATAGCTCACGCGCTTTTATCATCAAAGAATTCAAAAATTCATTTCTTTGTTTCATAATGATTTTTTGAACATCTATCATCTGATCCAAATAAATTTGAACTAAACACTCATCCACTTTACTCTGTTTCAAAGCTTGATTTCTCTGCTTTAAAATTTTTTGATACGAAGATAACGTAACCGTGTACGTTTTTGACAATTTCATTAACTCCATATCAATAAATCGTCTTCGATTTTTTGGAGATGAAGTAAATAAAGATAAATCGTCTGGACAAAATAAGATTGCATTTTCAATTCCAATAAAATCCGAATACTTCTTAACTGGATTTTGAAAACGAAACAAATGCTTTTTTTGATGATCCACAATCACTTTCAATTCTTCTTTTCTGTGATTAGACTCCACTGTTGCCTGAACACAAAATTCATTGCAGCCATGCATGATCATACTATCTAACTGATTCGTTCGAAAAGAACGTAAATGACTTAAGAAATAAATAGCTTCAATTAAATTTGTCTTTCCCTGTGCATTTTTTCCATATAAAAAATGAATGCATTTTGGTGAAAAAGAAAAAGACATGGTTTCATAATTACGGAAATGAAAACATGTCAATCTTTCAACATTCATTTCACTTCAATCCTTATTCCATTAGTTTCTACAACATCACCATGGTAGATCTTTTTTCCACGACGATTTTCAGATTCGCCGTTTACTAATACTTCCATGTTTGCTAAATATTCCTTGGCCTGTCCACCACTATAGACAACATCGCAAGCTTTTAGCAATTGTGCTAATGTAATATACTCATCTTTAAGTTCAAATTCCATGAAAATACCTCTTTCCGCACTATAATTATATCATAAAACGTCATAAATATCTATGCGTACAGAGATACCGATATAAAAAGAAACCGTTTAAAACGAGTTTAAACGGCATTTTCTTTAATCATAACTACGAATTGGCACTAAAATCATTAAAACTGAAGCATCTTCCGGATTTGATACCTTGATAGGCTTCATAAATCCAGAAAATTCAATTAATACTTTTTCACATCCCAATGCCTTGATCGCATCCAACATATATGTACCATTACATGTCAATGAAATATCTTCTCCTTCATATTCACACTTAGTCAATACTTCATCAGAGTTTCCAATTTCACTTGAATACGTCTTAACATGAGTTTCTGCAGTTGAACATTCCAGCTTAATTAAATGTACTTTATCATTACGAATGAAGTTAGTACGATCAATTGTACCTGCAATTTCATATGAATCCACCAACATCTTAGATACACAACTTGTAGGAATAATTCTTTGTACATCTGGGAAAGTTCCATCAATCAAACGAGTCTGAATAATAGTTTTATCAAATACAAACTGTGCCTTTTTAGAATCTGCATAAATATCGATTACATCATCATCTGAAACAGAACGAACAACTTCTGTCAAAGATTTACTAGGAATTGTAATATTGAAATCCTGACTTGAATCTAACTCAATTGTTTTTCTAGCTAAACGGTAAGAATCCGTTCCTGAACAATACAACATATTTCCTTGAGAATTGAAGTTTACACCCGTTAACACTGGACGCTGATCTTTATCACTACATGCGAATGCAGTTTGCGAAACAATGGATTTTAAATCAGTTGCCTTTAATACAAAATGATGATTAGGTTGAGTAAAATCAATATCTGGATATTCATTAGAACGAATACCATTTAAATTAAATTGACCATTATCACTAGATATACGAACTAAAGAATAATCAATAACTTCAATTTCGATATTTTTACAATCTAATTTACGCACAATCTCTAGAAGATATTTAGAATCAATAATGATAGATCCTTCTTCTTCAATATCTAAATTATTCAATTCACCAGGAACAATTACAGTACGAATGGATATATTTGAATCACTACCAGTTAAAATCATTGAACCATCTTTTAAATCAATACAAATTCCTGATAATGCAGGTAATGGAGAAAAAACACTAATAGCTCTAGAAACTATAGATAGTTTGTCATAAAAATATTTTCGATCAATTGAAAAATGCATAAAATCCTCCTTTTATTAATATATTTATATATTAATTATAATATAAGGGAGTGTATAAGTGTGCAAAATTTGCTTAGACTCCCATAAATACGTGTTTATAGCTTATTTTTTATATGTGGATTCCATGAGGAATACAGTGTATAAATTAAGAATCCAATGTACTACGTATTTTTTCTACAGCTGTCTTAAAAGCTTCATCTTTTTGAATTAATTTCTTAGCACGCTCATACGAACTAGAAATTGTCGTATGATCACGACCCCCTAATTCTTGCCCAATAGATACATAAGATTTATGAAGCAAGTCTCTAGATAAGTAAACACAGATATGTCTTGCGTTCGCAATAAATTTTTGACGACATTTACCCTCTAAATCCTTGTAAGATAAGCCATAAAAACGTGTTACAGCCTTCTTTATCTTTTTGATTGTTAATTCATCCGATTGCGATACAATAGGCTCTTTAATTAGTACTTTTCGTGCAAAATCCATATCAATTACATCAGGATTGAATAAAGTAGCATTAAAAATCAAGCGATTTAAGGTACCTTCTAGATTTCTGACATCATTTGAATATTTACCAGCTAAATAATCAATAACATCTTCGCTCATATTCACACTTTCTTCACGACCTTCGATTTTCTTCTTTAAAATCGCTTTGCTAGTTTCGAATTCTGGTTTAGAAATACTGATTGTAAGTCCAGAAACAAAGCGAGAAATTAAGCGAGACTGTAATCCACTAATCTCACTAGGATGCATATCACTTGTGATGATAATCTGTGTGTTCTTTTGAATCAATTGATTATATACTGTAAAAAAGATTTCTTGACTGCTTGAATGCTGCTGTAAATTCTGAATATCATCAATTAAGAAATAATCACAGTCTAGAAGTTGTTCCTTGACTCTTTCTACAGTATTGCCATGAACATTTTTGGTTTTCATAGCTTCAATCAATAAAGAAACTAAATCTCCACTATACATATAAATGACTTTACATTCTGGATGTTCTTTAGCTAGGTAATTTCCCATCGCATGTAGTAAATGGGTTTTACCTAAGCCAGAATTACCATATAACATAAGTGGATTAAATAGATGAGAAGTCGTTTGTGTGCAACAGGCTAAGCAAGCTGCATAGGCTTCTGCATTTGAGCTTCCTTCGACAAAGTTTTCAAATGTGTAAGAAGGATTAAATTTATTTTCTAATAAGACATTCGTTCTTTGTTTTACAACCTCTTCAGGCATCATCTTTTCCATTTCTTTTTGATGAATATACTGAATGGTTAATGTATCTCCCCATACTTCACTAAGTGTGGATTCAAATAGCTCTTTTTCCTTTTGTTTCTTTAAAATACTAAAAGTAATTGTAGAACGATAAGCTACATAAGCTATATTATCTTCTATTTTAAATAGTGTTGTTTTAGAAATCCAGGAATTAAATGTATGACTATCAAAGTAGTTGGATTCTTGAATTTTTTGTAAAGTTTCATTCCATATCGATGCATAAGACATGGTTGACATAGTAAAACCTCCTTGCAATAGTATTATTATACACGATTTTTACACTTATCCCCATTTATTCTTTGGGGATATAAATTTTCCTAATGTGGACAAATGTGTAAAAAAAATAAAAAATATTGGGATAACTTGGTTTATATTCATATTATACATATATAAAAGAATGGATAAATAAAGGCTATAAATCACTTTTCCATAGTTATACATAGGATAAATTTACTTTACTTTTATCCACTGTATAACTTATGTATTTATATACAATTTTATTAAATAGAGTTGGTATAATGCATATTAACAAATGTATGTATACAATTGTTATGTGGAAAATTAAAGAAAATGCTATAATGTAGAACGCATGATGTGTGTAAAACCTCAAATGCAAAATAAATTAAAATTTTGATATTATATATAAGGATGTATTTGAAAATATTGTGGAGGATAGGATATGCAGTATGAATTTAAAACAGATTTAAAACAAGATGAATTTGATGGATTTGTAAAAAATCATGAATATTGTAACTTACTACAAAGCTATAATTGGGCTAAAGTAAAGAGTAACTGGGACCACCTTTATACAGGAGTATATAAGGATGGAACATTAGTGGCAGTAGGACTAGTTCTTATTAAAAGATTGCCATTAACATTTTGCATGTACTATTTACCTAGAGGTCCTATTATGGATTATAAAGATAAAGAACTAGTTCAATATTATTTTGAACAGCTAAAGAAAGTCGCAAAAAAGGATCATTGCATCTTTATCAAATTTGACCCTGCTATTCATGTGAATGACTATGATTCAAAATCATATAATACAGATAGATATGAAGATACAAATACTTATTTAGATATATTCAAAAGTTGTAAAGCTAAACACCATGGATATACAATGAGCATTGCCGATACAGTTCAGCCTCGTTTTCAATCTAATGTATATGCTTGTGAAAATGTAGAAGATGCATTGCCAAAACACACAAAGCGTTTAATTAAGGATGCAAATCGTAGAAATGTTCAAATAATTCATGGACAGACAGAATTATTAGATGAATTTAGTCGTCTTGTAGAATTAACAGAATCAAGAAAAGGAGTTGCCCTTAGAGATAAAAGTTATTTTAAAACATTATTGGATAATTATCCGGATGGTGGAGTCATCTTTTTAGCAACTTGTAATGTGTATCAATTAGATAAAGAAGCAAAGGAAAAGAAAGTACAGCTGGAAAAGGATATGGCAGCAACACCAGAAAATGCTAAAAAGAAATTACATCGATTAGAAGACCAATTGAGAAGTGTAAATAAGGATATAAATGAATATAAAGAAATTTTTGATGAATTTGGTCAAGAAGACAGAGATATTGCGATTGCTGGTATATTAAGTATTCAGTTTGGAAATACCTGTGAAATGTTATATGCAGGTATGGATGAACGATTCAAGAAGTTTATGCCTCAGTATAAGGAATATGTTGAAAACTTTAAATGGGCGTTTGAACGTGGATGCTTATGGAGTAATATGGGCGGTGTAGAAGGGACTTTAGATGATGGATTGACAAAATTTAAAGATAATTTCAACCCAACTATAAATGAGATGATTGGAGAATTTGATATTCCAGTTCATCCGATTATGTATCGTTTAACACAAAAAGCATATGAAATATTGAAAAGTAAGCATATGTAATAATTAGTAGTTACGCATGAAAAATAAAATGGCTTAAATAAACAAAATCGGAAACTCTATTAAAGAATTTCCGATTTTGTTTATGGGTTGAGAAGGCAATATTAAAAACATCGACAGATTAGCGTTTCTTTCTTCTTAGGTTTGATTTG
>ERZ506887.1286-NODE-1286-length-13572-cov-4.072279_pt1 | contig 13572 bp, 11 predicted proteins | sample MGYA00512905_ERZ506887 | MGnify/ENA metagenome assembly ERZ506887 | reverse complement strand
GGAGGAGGCGCAGCGTGTCATCATGGTCATCGGCATCGACGGCGTCGGCAAAACCATCCGCGAGACCTGCCACCGCAGCGCGCTCTACGCGCAGCTCGCGGGCGTGGATGAGGAGACGGTCGTCACGCCGCAGCTTGCCGCGCGCGTCGTCAACGCCGAGGGTTACGGCGACCGCGTTTATATCAACAAGGTGGAGTCTGCCGCCGATTATGAAGCGGCGCAGGCCATGGCAAATGAATTTTCCTGCCCGGTCATCGCGGGCAGTCTGCATCAGGGGGTATATGTATGCTTGCATTGATTCGCGGCGCAGGAGACATCGCGAGCGGCGCGGCCATGAGATTGTGGCGCTGCGGGATCGACGTGGTGATGACCGACCTCGCCCGCCCGACGGCCATCCGCCGCACGGTGGCGTTTTCCGATGCCATCGTCCACGGGGAAACGACGGTCGAGGGTCTGCGCGCCGTGCGCGCGGAGAATGCCGCGGAGGCGAAGAAGCTGCTGCGCGAGGGTTCGCTGCCTGTTTTGGCCGACCCTGAGTGCGCCTGCCGCGAGGAGCTCGCACCGGACGCGCTCGTGGACGCGATTCTTGCCAAGCGCAATCTCGGCACGAAGATCGACGACGCGCCGATCGTCGTGGGCGTCGGCCCCGGCTTCACGGCGGGGGAGGACTGCCACGCGGTCGTCGAGACGATGCGCGGCCACACGCTCGGGCGCGTCATCTACTCCGGCAGCGCGCTGCCGAACACGAACATTCCCGGCCTCATCGGCGGCTTTGCGGGCGAGCGCGTGCTGCGCGCGCCGTGCGACGGCATTTTTACTGCCGTCCACCGCATCGGCGACACGGTCGAGGAGGGCGAGACCATCGGCTTTGTCGAGGGTCAGCCGATGAAGTGTACCATCAGCGGTGTGCTGCGCGGCGTGCTGGACGATGGCGTGTCCGTTAAGAAGGGGATGAAGTCCGGCGATGTCGACCCGCGCTGCAAGCTGGAATACTGCACGACGATCTCGGACAAGGCCCTCGCCGTCGGCGGGGGAGTGGTCGAAGCGGTGCTGTATTTGAGCGCGAAGCAACAGGGCAGACGTTGATATGCCCTGCACTGCGCGGGAGATGTCCCATTGGCATGGGACTGCGCGGGGCAAAGGGGGTCTTCTCTCACGTGAGAGAAGGCCCCCTTTGAATCCCACAAGAGAACGGCAGGGGCGTTTCGATCTCGCCCCTGCACCCCTAACGACCAAAAGGGAGGGGCCTTGCCCCTCCTTTTTGGATTATCCACCCCATAGCACTTCCGGTAAGCATTGCGCCTACTTCGGATGATTCCGTTTCGATAGTGCCTGCCAGGGCGGCATTGCTGCGCTCGCCGCCGTTAACCACCATACTTTCCGCAGGGGTAAGGCCGGTCTTCATCCGTCAGTCCGAACAGATAATCGGTACTGACATGATAAAACCGTGCAAGACGAATGATCGTGGCGCTGGGAATGTCGAGCGCTCCGCTTTCATAGCGGGAATATGTCGTCTGACTGATATTGAGCATCGAGGCAATATCCTTTTGCGTTTTATCGTGGTCTTCTCGCAAATTCCGAAGTCGCTGATACATCATTCTCACCTCGCAATAATTATAGGATATGCAATAAACGCATATTGACATATATGCGAAAATCGCATATTATAAATTCGAGGTGATCGATATGGATTCCTGTAAGGATTGCACGCATTTTCGTCAGCACTATGTACTTAGTGCAGGGGTATATGTGCCGCTGAATTATGGACATTGCGTTGCCCGCAGACGCAAGAAATTACAGGCGGATTCTGAATGCTGTGAACATTTTATGAGGGTGGAGAAAGAAGAAGTTCCTGTCCATCAAAAATACGCTTTTCGTATCGAAATAGAAAAGTTGTAGTTTGGTGCTCAGCCAAAGCGGCGAGCGCAGCAATGCCGCGCCGTCAGAAGAGTGGGGAGGATAATCCAAAAAGGAGGGGCTGCTCCCCCCCTTTTTGGTCGTTAGGGGGTGCAGGGGGCGAAATCGAAACGCCCCCTGTCTTTCTCTTGGGGGTTCCAAAGGGGGAGGTTCTCTTTTGAAAGAGAACCTCCCCCTTTGCCTGCGCATCTTCCCGCGGGAGATAAAATTCAAAAAACACTTGTACGATTTTTCTCTCCGTGATAAAATACAATATTAAGACAAAAATAGGAGAGGACTGCCGCGTTTTGCGGCAAAAACGCCCCGGAAAGGAGAGCACACATGCCGGTACACGAAGGACATCGCTCGCGTAAAAAAGAGCAGTTCCGCGCCCACGGGCTCGATGCGTTCGCCGACCACGAGGTGCTTGAGCTTCTCCTTTACTACGCCGTGCCGCGGCAGGATACGAACCCCATCGCGCACCGGCTGATGGAAAAATTCGGCTCGCTCGACGCGGTGTTTGCCGCCGATCGCGCGGCGCTTGAGGAGGTCGAGGGCATCGGCGAGAACGCCTCGACGCTCATCTCTCTCATGTTCCCGCTGATGCGCCGCATCCGCGCGTCCTCCGGCGCGCACGAGGCGATCCTCAGCGATACCGAGCAGGCGGGCGCGTACTTTTTAGACCTCTTTCTCGGCGAGCGGGAGGAAAAGCTCTACGAAGCGTGCCTTGACGCCAAGGGCCGCCTCCTCGCTTGCCATTTGGTCGCCGAGGGCGACACTGAGAGCGTCCAGCTCAATATGCGCAAAATTGTGGAAAACGCGCTCAAGTGCGGCGCGAGCAGCGTGCTGCTCGCCCACAACCACCCGAGCGGCGTGGCGCTCCCCTCCCCCGCGGATAACGCGACGACGCTGTCGGTCTTCGACGCGCTGCGCACCGTGGGCGTTGAGCTCGCCGACCACATCATCGTCGCGGACGACGACTTTGTCTCCCTGCGGCACAACGGACTTCTGCCCGAAAGAAAGGGAAACGGATATGGAATTTAAGCTGCACGCGCCCTTCAAGCCCACGGGCGACCAGCCTGAGGCCATCGAAAAGCTGGCGCAGGGCGTGAAGATGGGCCTCGACGAGCAGGTGCTGCTCGGCGTCACGGGCTCGGGCAAGACGTTCACGATGGCGAGCGTCATCGAAAAGGTCCAGCGGCCGACGCTCGTGCTGGCGCACAACAAGACCCTCGCCGCGCAGCTGTGCGCGGAGTTCAAAGAGTTTTTTCCCGAAAACGCGGTGGAATACTTCGTTTCGTACTACGACTATTACCAGCTCGAGGCCTATATCCCCCACACCGACACCTATATCGCCAAGGATGCCTCGACGAACGAGGAGATCGACCGCCTGCGGCTTAGCGCCACCTGCGCGCTGCTCGAGCGGCGCGACGTGATCGTCGTCTCGTCCGTCTCGTGCATTTACGGCCTCGGCGAGCCGGAGGACTTTGAAAAGCTGATGATCTCGCTCCGCCCGGGCATGACGATGGAGCGCGACTTCCTCTTAAAGCGGCTCATCGAAATTCGCTACGAGCGCAACGACGTCGCATTTGAGCGCAACCGCTTCCGCGTGCGCGGCGACACGGTGGAGCTCTACCCTGCGTACTACCGCGACAAGGCCGTGCGCGTCGAGTTCTTCGGCGACGAGATTGACCGGATCAGCGAATTCAACCCCGTGAGCGGTCAGGTGACGCGCACGCTCCAACACATCGCCATCTATCCCGCGTCGCACTATGTCACGACGAAGGACAAATTGGAGCGCGCTATTGTTGAGATCGACAAGGAGCTCGACGAGCGCGAGGCACAGTTTTTGGCTGAGGGCAAGGCCGTCGAGGCCCAGCGCATCCGCCAGCGCACGCGCTACGATATCGAGATGCTGCGCGAGCTGGGCTACTGCACGGGCATCGAGAACTATTCCCGCGTCATCAGCGGGCGGCCCGTCGGCTCGCCGCCGCTGACGCTCATCGACTACTTCCCCAAGGATTTCCTGCTTTTTGTGGATGAATCGCACGTCACGCTGCCGCAGGTGCGCGCGATGTACAACGGCGACCGCGCGCGCAAAGAGAGCCTTGTCGAGTACGGCTTCCGCTTGCCCTGCGCGTTTGACAACCGCCCGCTCAAATTCGACGAATTTGAGCAGCGCGTCCACCAGCGTATCTACGTTTCGGCCACGCCCGGCGACTATGAAAAGGACCGCGCGGGCCAGATCGTCGAGCAGGTCATCCGCCCGACGGGCTTACTCGACCCGAAGGTCGAGGTGCGCCCTGTCGAAAACCAGATCGATGATCTCGTCGGCGAGATCAACGCAAGATCGGCGCGCAATGAGCGCGTGCTCGTCACCACGCTGACGAAAAAGATGGCCGAGGACCTGACGCAGTATCTGACCGGCGTCGGCATCCGCGTGCGCTACATGCACGCGGACGTCGAGACCATCGAGCGCATGGAGCTCATCCGCGGCCTGCGCCTCGGCGAGTTCGACGTGCTCGTCGGCATCAACCTCCTGCGCGAGGGCCTTGACATCCCCGAGGTCTCGATGGTCGCGATTCTGGACGCGGATAAGGAAGGCTTCCTCCGCAGCGAAACGAGCCTCATCCAGACCATCGGCCGCGCCGCGCGAAACGCCGACGGCCTTGTCGTGCTCTACGCCGACACCATCACCCCCTCGATGCGCCGCGCCATGGACGAGACTGAGCGCCGCCGCCAGATTCAGGACGACTACAACAAGGCGCACGGCATCATTCCGCAGACTATCCGAAAGGACGTGCGCGAGATCATCGAAATTTCCAAGAAGGACGAGGAATCCGCCCGCCGCCGCGGCAAGCGCAAGCTCTCCGAGCGCGAGCGGGACGAGGAGATCAGAAAGCTCGAAAAGCAGATGCAGGAGGCGAGCCGTATGCTCGAATTCGAGTACGCCGCCATCCTGCGCGACCGCATCATCGAGCTGCGCAAGGAAAACACGAAATAACGAGAAAGAGACAAAACCTGTGAAAAAATACGCTTCCTACGCCTGCATTTTAGCGGCCGCCGCCTGCTGGGGCTGCATCGGCCTATTCAACCGCCCGCTGCTCAATGCCGGCATCGCGCCGGAAAACCTTGTCGTCATCCGCAACCTGGGCGGCCTTGCGGTGCTCGCGTTCTTCTTCCTCTGCACCGACCGCAGCGTCTTCAAAATGAAGGCAAAGCACCTGCCGATCTTTATTGCGACGGGCATCATCAGCGTCGTGCTCTTCACGCTCTGCTACTTCAACGCGCAGAAGCTTTGCTCGCTCTCGGTCAGCGCAATTTTGCTCTACACCGCGCCCGCGATGGTGGTTCTGATGAGCGCGCTCGTTTTCAAAGAGAAGATCACGGGCAAAAAGCTCCTTGCCCTCGCGCTGGCGCTGCTCGGCTGCGCGCTCGTGACGGGCGTTTTCACGGGCGGGCTGTCGCTGACGACGAAAGGGATGCTCTTCGGCCTCGGTGCGGCATTTTTCTACGCGCTCTATTCGATTTTCGCGCCCTTCGGCCTGCGGCACTACAGCCCGCTCGCCGTCGTGTTCTGGACGTTCGTGTTCGCCGCGCTCGGCGCGCTGTTCGTCGCCGACTGGGGCAACCTTATGACGGTTCTGAGCGTGCCGCAAAACGCCCTCCTCGCTGCGGGACTCGTGCTGCTCTCCACCGTCGCGCCCTACATCCTCTACACCAAGGGCCTCGCCAACGTCGAGAGCGGCAAGGCCAGCATCATGGCGAGCATCGAGCCGGTCGTCGGCACGCTCGTCGGCACCCTCGTCTTCGGCGAGCCCATCAGCGCGGGCGTGTTCTTGGGCCTCGCCTGCATTTTAGCTTGTGTTTACATTCTGCGGTGATTTTATCCCCGTTTTCCACATAGGAGGTCCCTTATGGCAAAGAATAAAGAAGAAAAAACCAACGTCATGCGCGTGCTCGAGCAGAAGAAGATCGCCTACACCGCGCACACCTACCCGCATGAAGAGGGCATGGCGGTCGACGGCGTCACGGTGGCGAAGTCCATGGGCTTTGACCCCGCCATCGTCTTCAAGACCCTTGTCGCGCGCGGCGCGAGCAAACAGTATTACGTCTTCGACGTGCCGGTCGCGGAGAATCTTGACCTCAAAAAGGCCGCGAAGGCTGTGGGCGAAAAGTCCATCGAAATGATCCACCAGAAAGAGCTGCTGCCGCTCACGGGCTACATCCACGGCGGCTGCTCGCCCGTCGGGATGAAGAAGCTCTTCCCCACGGTGTTCCACAGTTCGGCAGAAAACCTTGCAGCGATGATCGTCTCGGCGGGCAAGATCGGCTATCAGGTCGAGCTTGCGCCCCACGACCTTGCCGCGCTCGTGCGCGCAAAATTTGCGGATCTCATCGCCGAATAAGGTTGACATAAAAAATTCAGAAGAGTACGCTGGTCTCGCAGCTGCGGATCCAGCAACAGGAGTTATCGATTCATGCCAAGTAAGATTTTTGTCAAAGGCGCAAGAGAAAATAATCTCAAGAACATCGACGTTGAGATCCCACGCGACGCGCTGACCGTCATCACGGGCCTGTCCGGCAGCGGAAAATCGTCCCTCGCGTTCGACACCATCTATGCCGAGGGCCAGCGCCGCTATGTGGAGAGCCTGTCGTCCTACGCCCGCATGTTCCTTGGGCAGAAGGAAAAGCCCGACGTCGACTATATCGAGGGCCTTTCCCCCGCCATTTCCATCGACCAGAAGACCACCTCGCAGAACCCACGATCCACCGTCGGCACGGTGACGGAGGTGTACGACTATCTGCGCCTGCTCTGGGCGCGCGTCGGCACGCCGCACTGTCCGAACTGCGGAAAAGAAATTCGCCAGCAGTCCATCGACCAGATCATCGACCAGCTTATGGCGCTGGGCGAGGGGACGCGCGTGCAGATCATGGCGCCGGTCATCCGCGGCAAAAAAGGCGAGCATGTCAAGATTTTTGAGGACGCGCGCAAGTCCGGCTATGTCCGCGTCCGCGCCGACGGGAACATGTATGACCTCAGCGAGGAAATTTCCCTCGAAAAGAACAAAAAGCACAATATCGAGGTCGTCGTCGACCGCCTCATCCTCCGCCCCGACGTTGTCCACCGCCTGACGGACTCGTGCGAGACCGCGGCGGCGCTTTCGGGCGGTCTCATTCTCGCAAATATCCTGCCAGACGACCGCGATATCCTCTTCTCGCAGAATTACGCGTGCGAGGACTGCGGCATCTCCATCGAAGAGCTGACGCCGCGCATGTTCTCGTTCAACAACCCGTTCGGCGCATGCCCGACGTGCACAGGCCTCGGCACGCAGCTCAAGGTCGACCCCGAGCTCGTCATCCCGAATAAGAGCGTTTCCCTGCTCGACGGCGCGATCTGCGCCTCGGGCTGGAACAACGTGCGCGGCGACGGCATTTCGCGCATGTACTTTGAAGCGTTGTCGAAAAAGTACCATTTTTCCCTCCGTGACCCTGTGGAAAAGCTCTCCAAAGAGGTCATGGACGTCATTCTCTACGGCACAAAGGGCGAAAAGCTGGAGCTCCAGTATGACCAGCCGCGCGGCAAGGGAGTTTTGTATCAGGCGTTCGAGGGTATCATCCCCAACTTAGAGCGCCGCTACAAGGAGACGCAGAGCGACGGCGTGCGCGAGGAGTTAGAGTCCTGCATGAGCGAGTGCCCCTGCCCCGCCTGCGGCGGCAAGCGGCTCCGCCGCGAATCTCTCGCCGTCACGGTCGGCGGACTTAGCATCAGCGACTACTGCGAAAAATCCGTCGTCGACGCGCTCGACTTTGTGGATCAGCTGACGCTGACCGAGCAGCAGATGCGCATCGGCGAGCGCATTTTGAAGGAGATCAAAAACCGCCTCGGCTTCCTGCGCTCGGTAGGTTTGGAATATCTGACGCTCTCGCGCGCGAGCGCGACGCTCTCCGGCGGCGAGGCGCAGCGCATCCGTCTCGCGACGCAGATCGGCTCGAGCCTGATGGGCGTGCTCTATATCCTCGACGAGCCGTCCATCGGCCTGCACCAGCGCGACAACGACAAGCTGCTCGCCACGCTCAAGAGACTGCGCGACCTTGGCAACACGCTCATCGTCGTCGAGCACGACGAGGACACGATGCGCGCGGCGGACTACCTCATCGACATCGGTCCCGGCGCGGGCGCGCACGGCGGTCAGGTCGTTGCCTGCGGTACGCCGGCAGAGGTCATGGCGAACCCGAATTCCCTGACCGGCCAGTATTTGAGCGGAAAGAAAAAGATCGAAGTGCCGAAAGAGCGCCGAAAAGGCAACGGCAATTTCCTCACCGTGCGCGGCGCGCAGGAAAATAACCTCAAAAACCTCGACGTCTCGATCCCGCTCGGCACGTTCACGTGCGTCACGGGCGTGTCCGGCAGCGGCAAATCGTCGCTCGTCAACGAGATCATCTACAAAAAGCTCGGCGCGGACTTAAACCGCATGAAGGTCCACCCCGGCCGCTGCAAGGCCATCGAGGGCGAGGAATTCCTCGACAAGGTCATCTGCATCGACCAGAGCCCCATCGGCCGCACGCCGCGCTCCAACCCCGCAACGTATACGAATTTATTTAACGACATCCGCGACCTCTTCGCCTCGACCCCGGACGCGAAGGCGCGCGGCTATGCCGCGGGCCGCTTCAGCTTCAATGTCCGCGGCGGCCGGTGCGAGGCCTGCTCGGGCGACGGTCAGCTCAAGATCGAGATGCACTTCCTGCCCGATATCTACGTGCCCTGCGAGGTCTGCAAGGGCAAGCGCTACAACCGCGAAACGCTCGAGGTCCACTACAAGGGCAAGAGCATCGCGGACGTGCTGGAAATGACCGTGGAGGAGGCGCTCGAATTCTTCCGCGACCTTCCAAAGCTCGAAGCAAAGCTCCGCACGCTCAGCGAGGTCGGCCTCGGCTATATCCGCCTCGGCCAGTCGTCCACGACGCTCTCCGGCGGCGAAGCCCAGCGCGTCAAGCTCGCGACCGAGCTTTCTAAGCGCTCCACGGGGCGCACCATCTATATCCTCGACGAGCCGACCACGGGCCTCCACACGGACGATGTGAAAAAGCTCCTTGAGGTTTTGCAGCGCCTTGTCGACGCGGGCAACACCGTGCTCGTCATCGAGCACAATCTGGACGTCATCAAGTGCGCGGATTATCTGCTCGACCTCGGCCCCGAGGGCGGCAGCGGCGGCGGTACGCTCGTCACCTGCGGCACGCCCGAGGAGGTCGCCGCGTGCGAGCAGTCCTATACGGGCCAGTATCTCAGGAAAATGCTGCGTTAAGATTCACCCATCGCCCGTCCGCGCCGTAGAATGGCGCGAGGTGATGATATGCGGCTTTTACAGGACGGCGTTGTTGCGGCGCTCGCTGCCATCGGCTTAACGGCGGTGATCTTTCTGCTCGTTTCGGCCATCGTGCACCCGCGGCGGCGCGGCACCATCCCCGCCACGGCGGTCATCGAGACGTGCGGCGAGGCAAAGACGCTCGAATACACGGTGCGTGCGCTGCTGCGATCGCGCTATGAAGGGGGCGTCTTTTCGCGCGGCGTCATCGTGGACTGCGGCCTTGCCGACGAGCCGCGCCGCGTGGCGGAGCTCTTGTGCCGCAGCGAATACGAGGTCTACCTCTGCCAAAGGGAAGAACTGACCGATTTTTTCACTTAGGAGACAGTTATGGGAGAAGAAACGACCATCATGGGCACGGTCCTGTCCGTCGTTTTCCAGAATGAGGAAAACGGCTATGCCGTGCTGCGCCTTGTGACGGACGACGGCGAGCTTTTAACGCTCGTCGGCTGCGTCCCCTGCGCGGCGCCCGGCGAAAATCTGACGGCGACCGGCTCGTTTTCCTCCCACCCGCAGTACGGCGAGCAGTTTTCCGCGAGCGAGGTCGAGCGGTACCTGCCGTCGAGCGAGACGGAGATTTTAAACTACCTCGCTTCCGGCGTCGTGCGCGGCGTCGGCCCCGCGACGGCGGAAAAGCTCGTCGCCAGATTTGGCATCGAGACGCTGCAGGTGCTTGAATCCGAGCCGGAAAAGCTCACGGCCATCAAGGGCATGACCGCCCGCCGCGCGCAGGAGATCTCCGCCGCGTTCAACGAGCAGATGGGCCTTCGTCGCGTGATGGAATTTCTGGCGCATTACGATCTGCCCGCCGCGCTCAGCGTGCCGCTCTACCGCCGCTTCGGCGCAAACGCCATGGCCGCGCTCGAGCGCAACCCGTACTTACTGTCCGACAGCGCGTTCGGCGTGGACTTCTCCGTCTGCGACGAGATCGCGCTCTCCATGGGCTTTGGCGGCGACGCGTCGCTCCGCACCGAGGCGGGGCTGACATTCGAGCTCTCCCACAACCGCGACGCGGGCGGACACGTCTTCCTCCCGCGCGAAAAGCTCCTCGCCGCGACGGCCCAGCTTTTGGACTGCGATGTCGACGCGGTGGAAAAAAGCCTCGACGATCTCATCGCCCTCCACCGCATCGTGCAGGAGGGCGTCGCGAATGTGACGGCCTGCTATTTGCGTCAGTCGTGGGAGGACGAGACCTATGTTGTCGCACGCATCGAGGCGATGCTCGCGGACAAGCCCGACGCCCTGCGCGGCGTCGAGCGCGTCATCAAAGAAATCGAGCGTGAGCAGGGCGTGCAGTACGCGCCGCTCCAGCGTCAGGCCGTCGAGCTCGCGGCAAAGGAAGAATTGCTGCTGCTGACCGGCGGCCCCGGCACGGGTAAGACGACGAGCGTGCGCGCCATCGTCGCGCTCTTCGAGCGCATGGGCCTGAATGTCCTGCTCGCCGCGCCCACGGGCCGCGCCGCCAAGCGCATGGGCGAGCTCTGCGACCGCGACGCGCAGACCATCCACCGCATGCTCGGCATGACCTTCAACGACCAGACTGGCGAGGTGACGTTCACCAAAGGCGAAAAGGAACCGCTCGAGGCCGATGCGCTCATTGTGGACGAGACCTCGATGGTCGACCTCTCGCTGATGCGCGCGCTGCTCGCGGCGCTGCGTCCGGGCTGCCGCCTTGTGCTCGTCGGCGACCCCGATCAGCTGCCGAGCGTCGGCGCGGGCAACGTATTTTCCGATTTGATCCGCAGCGGGCGCATCGCGACCGTCGCCCTGCGCGACATTTTCCGTCAGGCCGAGCAGTCGATGATCGTGCGCAACGCGCACCTCGTCAACACCGGCATGCCGCCCAAGCTCAAAAACGCGGCGGCGAACGACTTTTTCTTCCTCCCCCGCCGCGACAGCGTGCGATTGGTCGAGACCGTGGTCGAGCTGTGCAAAACCCGCCTTCCCGACAAGATGGGCATCCCTGCGGACGAATTGCAGGTGCTCACCCCAACCCGCCGCGGCGACGCGGGGACGCGGTCGCTGAACTTTGCCCTGCAAGCCGCGCTGAACCCGCCGAAACCCGGCAAACAGGAGCGCCGCTTCGGCGAGCTCATCTTCCGCGAGGGCGACCGCGTCATGCAGATCCGCAACGACTATGATATCGTGCTCAAAAACCCGGACGGCACGACCGCCGGAACGGGCGTCTATAACGGTGATGTGGGGCAGATCACGGCCATCGACCCGCAGACGGAGACGCTCTCGGTCTGTTATGACGGAAAGACGGCGACCTATGGCTTTGAAATGCTCAATGAGCTCGAGCACGCCTGGGTCATGACGGTGCACAAATCGCAGGGCAGCGAGTACCGCGCGGTCGTGCTCTGCATCGGAAAAGCCGGGCCCATGCTGCTCACGCGCAGTGTGCTCTATACGGCCATCACGCGTGCCAAGTCCCTGCTCATCGTCGTCGGCGACGAGGGTGTGGCTTATCATATGATTGACAATCAGGCACAGACCCGGCGCTACAGCGGCCTGCGCGCCCGGCTCTGCGGGGAGTGCGGTGAAGCATGAAAGTGATCTCGTTCCTGCTCGACCTGCTCTATCCGCCGCGGTGCGCGTTCTGCCATGACTTTCTCGAGACCAGCCGCGAGGGTGTCTGCGCACACTGCAGGACCGGTCTGCCGTTTGCACAAAATGGTGGACGGCAGCACTTCCCGTTCATTCCGGCATGTGTCTCTCCGCTCAATTATGAGGGCAATGTGCGCGAATCGCTGCTGCGCTATAAATTTGGCGGCGCGACCGGGTACGCAAAAGTCTATGGTCGACTCGTTGCCGAAACGGTGCGCACGGAGCTTCCGGGAGCGTATGACATCATCACCTGGGTGCCGCTGAGCCGCAAGCGCCTGCGCGAGCGCGGCTACGATCAGGCGCGTCTGCTGGCGAAAGCGACGGCAAAGGCACTCGGCATGCCGCTCACGCCGACGCTCTATAAGCAGCGCAACACGCAGCCGCAGTCCGGCACCGGCGACGCTGCCAAGCGCAGCGCGAACATTACCGGGGCTTACCGCATGAAAAAGGGTGCGGATGTGACGGGAAAGCGCGTCCTGCTCATCGACGACATTGTCACGACCGGCTCCACGCTCTCGGAGTGCGCGCGTGTGCTCGGCAAAGCGGGTGCGGAGCAGGTCGTCTGCGCCACCGTCGCGCGCTCGGCCGACTAAAACAGCCGCGAGACGGCTACGATTGACTATAACATCCGCTGCGCGGATGATACAGGAGTTTTGCTTTATGATGATTTTTGAACGTGACATTGCCATCGACCTCGGCACGACCAACATCCGCGTGTTTGTGCGCGGCAAGGGCATCATGCTGCGCGAGCCGTCCATCGTAGCGGTCGATAAGTACACCGGCCGGATGCTCAAGGTCGGTCAGGATGCGCAGAAAATGCTCGGCCGTACCCCGGCGAACATCGTGGCCATCCATCCGATCAGCGCGGGCGTCATCTCAGACTATGACATGACGGCGCTCATGCTCAAGGAGCTGCTCTCGCGCGTGACGTCGTTCAGCCTCTTCAAGCCGCGCGTGCTCGTCACTGTACCGAGCAGCGTGACCGGCGTGGAGGAGCGCAACGTTATTGACGCCGTCATCGAGGCCGGCGCGCGCAAGGTGTACCTCGTGGAGTCCGCCGTGGCCACGGCGGCCGGTGCGGGCGCGGACATCTCCAAGCCGGACGGCCATCTGGTCATCGACATCGGCGGCGGCACGACGGAGGTCGCTGTCGTCTCCCTCGGCGGCGTGGTCGAGAGCGAATCCATCAAGACCGCCGGCGACGCCTTTGACGAGGCAATCGTGCGCTACGTGCGCCGCAAGCACAACATCCTCATCGGCAAGCGCACGGCTGAGGAGCTCAAGATCGGCATCGCATGCCCGTTTGAGAAGGTAAAAGTCGTTATCTTGGGACAAGACCCCTATCCAAATCCGGGGCAATACTACGGGGTCTGCTTCTCGGTACCCGATGGCGTGGCGATTCCCAGCTCCTTGATGAATATATTCAAAGAGATCTACGATGATCTTGGGAAACCGATCCCTTCCTCCGGGAATTTGGATCGTTGGGTAAGCCAAGGCGTATTTCCGATGAATTCCGTCCTCACGGTCCGTGCCCACCAAACAGGTTCGCACCGGAACAGGGGATGGGAAACATTCACGGACGCCGTTATCAAGAAATTAAGCGACGAACGGGAAAATCTAGTATTCATGTTATGGGGTAGTTACGCAAAAGCCAAGATTTCCCTTATCGATACAGATCGGAAGAGCGTCGTGTAGGGAAAGA
>ERZ506887.1274-NODE-1274-length-13637-cov-4.534531_pt1 | contig 13637 bp, 10 predicted proteins | sample MGYA00512905_ERZ506887 | MGnify/ENA metagenome assembly ERZ506887 | reverse complement strand
CCTACACGACGCTCTTCCGATCTCCAACTATTAATACAGACAAAGATGTTTCACTTACTATTTATAAATATCGTTATGACGGTGATGAAGGGGTAGCAGGAACAGGTGTCATTGGAGATGAAAGCAAAGTTCCGGCGGAGGCAGTGTTATTAAATGGCGTTACCTTTGCAGTGTATAAAGTAGCAGATATTATACAAGAGGAAGATGGCTTAGAATATAGTACAGTAGCGGCAATCAGAAATGAAGTAGGTGCCACCATTAATGGTGGCATGTCAGCCGCTGATATTCAAGCACAGTTTTCAGAAGCTGTTTTAAGCAAACTGACACCGGTAGAAAAGACAACAGCCACGGTAGACGGTAAAGATGGAGTTGCAAAGTTTACCAATGCGGATTTAAGCGGACAGGGCTTGTATCTTGTAGTTGAAACCAATGCACCGGAAAGTGTGGCAGGGATGGTAGATCCATTCTTAGTATCTCTTCCTATGACAAATGTGGAAGGAACTGACTGGATCTATGACGTATATGCATTTCCTAAAAATACAACTGCAGCAAGTACAGTAACATTGAAAAAGTATGGAAAAACAGGGGATGGCAGTGCAGTAGGTGTTAACGGAGCACAATTTGTATTACAGAAAAAAGTAAACGGTGTCTGGACAACACAGACAAAAAATGATGATGGAGATGACATTGGAACAAACGGCGTAATTACCATGAGTAACACATCCATTAAGATCAACGGATTGTCAGACGGAGAGTATCGCTTTATTGAAATAAGTGCACCAAGCACAGATTACATTATGGACGGTACTGCTGTGTATGAATTTACCGTGGGAGCAGATGGTACAGTTACTGTAAACGGAAAGAAAACTTCAACCGTTTCTGTAGTGAACTTTAAGCCGGAATTAGAAAAAAAAGTACTTGTAAAAAATGGAAGTATGGATAATGAAAGTGACTGGCAGGATGCTGCTGACTATAGCGTTGGTGACAGAGTTCCATTTAAGGTTACTTCTACCGTACCAGAAAACATTAATCAATTAAAGCACTATGTTCTGGTGGATACTATGTCTTCAGGTCTTACTATGGACAGTACAGATCAGGCAAGCTTTGCAGTATCTTATTATGTGGGAACTTCCAAAGTGACAGATACAGGAATCACAACAAAACCGGCATATGATGCAGCAAAGAATCAGTGGACTTTAGATTTAAGCGGTGACGTGGAAAAATTATATAATAAGAGCATTTCCAGCGTGGAAGTAACATTTACAGCTACTTTAAATGCAAATGCCCTGACTGCGGGAGCAGGTAATCCAAACACAGTTGGATTAGAGTACACAAATAAGATTTATCCAAAGCCAGGTGACGATGATCAGAATCCAAACACACCGGGAGATGACAGCCAGCCATATGAAGAAACAAAGACTATTACAGATAAGGTTATAGTTTATACTTTCGGATTAGATTTAGTAAAGACCTTTGCCGGTTCTTCACCAAGTGATACTATAAAAGCAACTTTTGATCTGTACAGACCGTTAGTATCGGGAGAAACAAAGGAAACTACATTAAAGGTAAATGGAACCAATGTGGATGTGAAAAAGGTTGGCACTTATACTACAGATGCCAGCGGTAAAATTACTATCAACACAACACAGTCAGGTAACAATGATAAGGCATTTTCCAATGAAACATATTATTTTGTAGAAACAGCTACTGCTTCAGGATACAATTTATTAAAAGAACCGATTGCAGTAAAGATTCAGATTTATTATGATCAGACCTTTAAGACTACTACTACAGAAACAAAATATGATAAAAACGGAAATGTGATCGGAACACCGACTGTAACAGAAAATGGTTCTGACAAGACAACTTATTACACAGATGCAGCAAAAACATCTGTAGCCACAACTACAACAACTACCGTAAACGTTGTAAATAAAAAGGGATTTGTACTTCCTACTACTGGTGGAGCAGGTACTCTTGTATTTAGTTTAATTGGTATTGTTTTAATGGCAGCAGCAGTGATCGTATTCTTTGGAGCAAGAAAGAGAAGTCATGCTTAAAAAATTAAAAGGACCAAGAATTTGGTTTAGTCTCATATTATTTGTATCAGGAGTTATTATTCTTCTATATCCATTTGTTAGTAACATCATAGCGAACCGCCATGCATCACAGGTGGTTCGCAGTTACGACGAAGAAGTGCGGCAGATGGAAGGAGAAAAGATAGATGCTGCCAAGGAAGCAGCCAGACAGTATAATGAGCAGTTAAGTGACATCATATCCGTGGAAGAAGAAGGAAATGAAAATAAATCCATAAAATATCTGGATATGGTAGATGCGGGGGTATCCCTTGGGTACATTGTAATACCTAAAATAGATGTAAATCTGCCAATCTACAGTGGCATTGATGAAGAAGTGCTAAAAAGAGGCGTAGGTCATTTAGAGCAGTCATCTTACCCGCTGGGGGGAGAAAGTACCCACTGTGTCCTGACGGGACACAGGGGGTTACCCAGCGCTTTATTATTTACGGATTTAGATAAACTGGAATTGGGCGATGAATTTTATCTTCATGTGTTAGATGAAGTTCTGGCTTATAAAGTTGATCAGATTAAAGTGGTGGAACCAAATGAATCGGGAGATCTGGAAATTGAGGAAGGCATGGATTACTGTACTTTAGTGACCTGTACCCCCTATGCGATCAACACTCATCGTCTTTTGGTTCGTGGTATAAGAACGGAATATAAAGAAGAACAGGAAAATAATACTCAAAGTCAGATGCAGTCAGGCTCTCTTACAAAGCGAATTGTAGATGTATGGCCATGGCTTTTATTTGCTTTTGTAGTAGTTTTTGCTGTGGAAACAGTCATATTCCTTGTGATCATGAAACGAAGAAAGCAGGCAAGAGAGGAGTAACTCATGGAATATGTAGAAAAAGCCCGCAGGGTAATGGAAGAAGTACAAAAAGTTATTATTGGAAAGAATCATTGTATTGAAAAAATTATGGAGGCCATACTTGCAGAGGGACATATTCTTATTGAAGATATTCCGGGAGTGGGAAAGACCAGCATGGCACTTGCCTTTGCAAAAGCGATGGATTTAGAACAAAATCGTGTACAATTTACGCCGGATGTACTTCCTTCAGATATTGTAGGTTTTTCCATGTACCGAAAAGAACTGGGAAAATTTGAATATCAGCCGGGAGCAGTGATCTGTAACTTATTTTTAGGGGATGAAATAAATCGTACATCCCCTAAAACACAGTCTGCGTTGTTAGAGGTAATGGAAGAAGGTACGGTTACAGTGGATGGTGCTACCAGGGAAGTGCCCAGACCGTTTCATGTAATTGCTACAGAGAATCCCATCGGTTCTGTAGGAACCCAGATGCTTCCGGAGTCCCAGTTAGACCGTTTTATGATTTGTATCTTTATTGGATATCCAGACAAACAGGATGAATTGAGAATATTAATGGATAGAGATAAGAAAAATCCTATCGACAGCCTTCAGCCTGTAATCCGGAAGGAAGAGCTGCTGGCAATGCAGAGAGAAGTGGAAGAAGTGTTTATCCATAAAACGGTATACGAATATATAATTAATCTGGCAGATGCTACCAGAAATCATGAAATGATTGAACTTGGCATTAGCCCCAGAGGTGCACTGGCATTGTCAAAGATGGCAAAGGCATCAGCTTATATAAAGGGACAGAAATTTGTACTTCCAAAGGATGTGGAAGAAATTTTTCCGGATGTGGCAGTCCACAGAATCCGTTTAAATTCCAAAGGAAAATTAAATCATCTTACAAATAAAGACGTAATTGAAGACATTTTAAAGAGTGTAAAAAAACCGGTGCCGCAACAACCGTAAGTAAAGGATGGATTTTATGAAAAGTAAAATAATATATGCCATGATCTTACTGGTGACCTTGTTTAGCTGTATATTGTTTTCTTCGGAGATAACAATATTTCTGCTGGCATATGAAATCATTTTGCTGCCAGTGCTGTGGCTGTTGACGGAGATTTTGAAGAAACATATTGAGCCGGAGTTAAAGATTCCTACGGCACATATTGAAAAAAATCAGGAATTTGCGGTGGAGGTTTTTCTGCAGAATTCCTCTGCATTTCCAATGCCTGTGATACCGGTGAAGGTAAGCTGTGAAAATGAGTTTACCGGAGAAAAATTTTATACAGAAGAAAAAGTAATGACAGATGCTAAGGGAGCTGCTTCTCTGCTTCTTTTCCTTCAGTCAAAATATTGTGGGAAAATGCGTATTACCATGGAAGAAATAAGGGTGCAGGATTATCTGCGCCTTTTTTCAAAAAAAGCACCAGTACAGAAAATTTCCAAAGAAATCATAGTATTTCCAAAGATTCATAAAATTTCATTAAATGCCATAACATGGGTACAGGACAAACAGGAGGGAGAAGAATTTTCCCATGCAAGAAGCGGAGAAGATACCTCAGAAGTATTTGATGTGCATGAATACAGGGAAGGAGATACATTTCAGAGAGTTCACTGGAAACTAACAGCCAAAGAAGATGAATATCTGGTAAAAGAGTACAGTCTGCCCATTGAGCAGACTATTCTGGTATTTTTAGATTTTTACGCAGATAAAGAACAGGTAACTCAGGCACAGTTTGACTGCTTTTTAGAAATACTGGCATCTCTTTCATGGTCCATGGCAGAACAGGGTTTAAATCATATAATTATGTGGTATCAGGAAGAAAAAGGACAGTTAAACCAGATCAAGATAGAAGAAGAGCAGGATGTTTATTATATGCTAGAGCAGGTGTGCAGCAATAGAAAAAATCAGGAATATGTAGATGTACTCAGTATGTATGAACACCAGTCAGGTATGCAGAAAGCAGATACTTATTTTCTCTTAAACATACATGGAATGTTATATAAAGATGGCGTTTGTGAAAAACAGTTTGCCCAAAAGGATCTAGAAGAGGAATTAATGGAATGGAAACTGGAAATATAAAAGAAAGACAGGAAAAAGAAGAACAGGCAATAAAAGTGGTACGCCGCCGGTTAGTACAGCGAGAGCAGTCAAAACTCAACGATAAAGCAGTGTTTGTGGTAAGGGCAGCAGTGCTTTATTTGGCAATGGCATCGCTGGCAGGTATGGTGATTTCCAGTTTTTCATTTTCTTGTAATGTGTTTGTATTATATCCTTTGTTGTGTCTCTATAGTATAGTGTTCACCTGGTATTATGACATAGAAAAACAGAAGTCTGTATTTCGGTATGTATTTCCGGGAACATTATGTGTAAATTTATTACTGTTTCTTATTACCGGAGCTTTCCTTAGGGATAGCTTTTACAGTGTAATGAATGATGTAATCCTTCAGCTGAACAATACTTACAATGGCAGTCTTGACTTCTTTCCACAGGGTGAAACTACAGGAACTTATTTTCTATGCGTGATATTTTTCTGGATCGGTGTTTTTCTGGCTAAGGGCATGATAGAAAAACAGGAAAATCTACAGTTTATCTTTGTGGCATTTCCGCTGGCTATGCTTTCCTTTCTTGGAGGTGGAAAGCCTTCCAAAAGTTCTCTGGGGTTACTGTTGTTTGCATTTTTAAGCATTACCTCTTTTGCCGGAATGTCGGTAAGGAAGAAGTACTGGTGTGTAGAAAAAGAAGAGGAATTTGCAAAAAATAAAAAAGTAAGCAGAAGAATTCAATTTCGGCTCGCTCTGTGCTTTGCCTTCTTAGGAACCATATTAATGTTTGTTTCATTTTATGGACTGCGGCCAGTGCTTACCATGCCTATGGAAAAGGTTTCTCAGGCAGCTTCCCCTATGAAGGTCAGTGGTCTGCAGTTGTTGTATGAAATTCTGCCCAAAATTTCCGGTGGAAAGTTAAGCTTTTCCATGGAAGGCGTAGGTGGTGGTGTATCCCAGGGAAAATTAGGAGAAGTATCGGGGTTTTCATATGATAATACAGAGGCGTTACAGCTGACTTGTTCCAGAAAGCCTCAGGAAACTGTTTATTTAAAGGGATTTATAGGAACAGAGTATACAGGAAGCCAGTGGATTGCACGGGATACCAAAGAATTTGAAAATGTGGTAAAAAACTGGGAAATACAAGATAATCCATTGATCTATATTCAGAATCTGCCCTTTCTGCGTATGTTGTATGCACAGAAGACATTAGGTGAAGATGACAACAGCAGATTAAACAGCCCTATTGAAATGGCTGTAAAACGGTTAGACGCCAATGTGGATTATACCTATGTGCCATACCAGACCTTTTTAAGCGATTATTATGTGATGGAGGGGGATGGTGCCGTGGCAGGCCAGACATTGCAGGATGATGTATATTCATGGTTTCCAGTGAAAGAATATCAGAGTGTCATAACAAGATGGAAAGCACAAAATGCCTCTCAGAACGTGCTGGATGACCTTTTAGAGGCTTACGGAAGCTATGTGTATGCTGCAGATACCCAGGTGGATGAAAATGCCTTAAAAGAGCTGTCAGAGCTTTGTAAGGAGAAACGGGAAGAATGGGATAATAAGATTACGGAGGAAATGACAGAAGAACAGCTAAATGTGATAGAACAGGAGAAGTATTCCGATGTAAAACAATTTATCATAAGTACCTTATGGAGCAATTGCACCTTTACCACAGAAGTGTGGAAATTGCCGAAGGGAGAAGATTTTGTATCTTACTTCTTTTTTGAAAAAAAACGGGGAGATTCTACTGCCTTTGCTTCTACAGCGGCATTAATGTACAGGATGTGCGGTATTCCTGCCAGATATGTGGTAGGATATGCAGCACCCTCCAGTCTGTTTATTGGAAATGGTGATGGAACTTATACTTGTGTGCTGCAAAATGACAATGCTCATGCATGGGTGGAAATTTATATGCCTGAGTATGGGTGGACACCTGTGGAGACTACTCCGGGGTTTGTGGGGACTGTAGTAGATATGGAAGTATCTGAGGATGATTTAAAGGAGCAGGAACAGGCAAAAGAGGAGCAGCAAGAGGAAGAACAAAAAAGAAACCAGCAAAACCAGCATGGAAATTCAGACATTTTTGGAAAGGTATTGATGATCGTACTGGTATTTGTTATAGTTTTATTAATACTGGCGGTAAGATATCGTTATCTGAGAAGAAAGAGAAGGGGAATGGTTTCGGGACTCTCTATGGAACAGCAGATTAAGGAAGTGTTCTACAGCTTTTATCAGGTTCTGGAGTTTTTAGGATTTCCCATGGAAATAGATACCACTACTCAGGAGTTTGTGGAAGAAGTAAGCAGGCTCTACCCTAAATTAGATACTGTAAACTTATCCCGTTATATGGATCTGGTGCTGCAGGTACATTATGGCCAGAAAGTCATTACAAAAGAGGATACGCAATTTTCTCTTGCCATGTATGAAGCACTTGTAAAGCAGGCAGCAGCCGGCTTGAAAACAGGAAAGAAACTGCTGTTTTATTACTGGAAGGCATTTTAGGAGGATACTATGAAACGAAAAGTACTTCAGGCTGTAATGGTTATATTGTTTCTTTGTGGTTTAGGCGTATTTCTTTATCCAAAGATTACAGAATGGTATGCATTTAACCACCAGCAGAAAGCTATGGAGAAATTTAGAGAAGAACTGGCAGCGGTGCAGGAGGAAGATAAAGAACAGCAGAACGATTTATCTGTTTCTCAGGATAATCTGGAACAGCTTTATGCGGATATGCAGGAATATAATGAAAGAATTTATAAGGAAGGACAAGAAAATTTAAAAGATCCCTTTGACTATGAAATGCCTTCCTTTGATCTGACAGAGTATGGGTTTGACAGTAATGTGATCGGTATTATAAGTATCCCGGCAATGGAAGTAGAACTGCCTCTATATCTGGGGGCAGACAGTGAGAATATGAAAAAAGGTGCAGCAATCTTAGGAGAAACCTCCATGCCTTTAGGCGGCGAAAATACTAATGTGGTGGTGGCAGCCCACAGGGGATATCGGGGAACACCAATGTTCCGCCAAATAGAGATTCTTAAGGCTGGGGATAGAATTGAGGTCACTACACCTTTTGAAGTTTTAACTTACCAGGTGACAGAAACAAAGGTTGTACTTCCAGATGAAATTAACCAAATTCTTATTGAAGAAGGGAAAGATAAGATAACACTTTTAACCTGTCACCCATATACCCAGAACACTCACAGATATCTGGTATATGGAGAGCGTTGTGAAAATACGGAACAATTAGACGAGACAGAAGGGATTAAGGAAATACAAACCGAGGAAATGCAGGAGAAAGAAGTAATGAGCAGCTCCGGGCAGCAGATATGGCTGGAAACTTATGTACCTTTTATTGGGGCAGCTGCAATTCTTTTGCTTATTGTATGTGGATTGTTATTAACAAAAAAGAGAAAATAAGGTGGTTATATGAACTATATCGTATTGGATTTGGAATGGAATCAATGTCCTTACGGAAAGGAAATGGAGAATAAAGCGCTTCCATTTGAAATCATAGAAATTGGTGCAATGAAACTGAATAGTAAAAAGGAGTGTGTGGGAGAATTCAGTCGTTTGATCCGTCCTACTGTATACAAAGAGTTTCATCACTATACCCGGAGTATGCTTTGTCTCACTATGAAGGAACTGAATAAAGGGCAGGGATTTATTCAGGTGATGAAAGAGTTTTTAGAATGGTGTGGAGAAGATTTCATTTTCTGTACCTGGGGAGCCACTGATCTAGTGGAATTACAGCGAAATATGGAATTTTATGGATTAGAACCACTGGCACAGGGGCCATTTAAGTTTTATGATGTTCAGAAAGTCTTTTCTATTGTTTTTGAAGAAGATGCCAAAGCAAGGCGTTCCTTAGAGTATGCGGTAGATTATCTGCATATATTAAAGAGTGCAGCTTTTCACAGAGCAAGGGAAGATGCCATGTACACCATGCGGATAATGCAGCATATGAGCTATTCGGATATGGAACGGTATTATTCTATTGATACTTTTAAACGTCCAAAAGATAAAAAGAGCGAAGTATACGCTGTGTTCGAAAAGTACTCCAAATATATATCCAGAGAATTTTCAAGTAAAGAAGATGCCATGGCAGACCGGGAAGTTGCCAGCACCAGATGTTATCTTTGCGGCAAAAATGCCAGAAAAAAAATTCGATGGTTTTCGGGAAATGGGAAAATGTATTTTTGTCAGGCATACTGTGAAAACCATGGATTTCTGAAAGGAAAGATCCGCATGAAAAAGGCAGGAGAAGGAAGTTTTTATGTGATCAAAACCTTAAAGCTGGCATCAGAGGAAGAGGCAGCATTAATAAAGAAAAAGCAGGAAGAAGTAAGGAAAAGGAGAAGGGAAAAAAGGAAACATCAAACGCCGTAGCGGAAAGCTGCGGCGTTTGATGCTCTCAAATTGAAAAACTACCACATCTCTCTTTCTTTTATTGCAGATATATAAGCATAGTAGAATGTAGTTTTTTCTTCTATATCTTTTTGGGTAATTCCCTGAAGAATGATCAGTTCATTATAAACTTCGTCTACCTGATGAAAATCCTCTGGATTATCACTATCAGTTGAAAGGCTTATATATCCTGTAAAAAAGTCCATTTCTATTAAAAGAACTTCTTTGGATTGAAGGGGAACCTCATATGCAGCAAGCTGTATTGGAAAATCTTCTTTAAGCTTTTGCCTACATGCTTCTTGAAGTTTAAATGCATCTACATTAGAATTTGCATCATATGGTATTTCATCCTTTTTTAAAAAGTAGTTATAGAACTGAATCAGCACATTTAACTTTAATGTCTGCAAATCGTCTGTTTCAAGGTCGATTTTTTTGCCGGAAAGTACTTTAGTAATGTACTTTTCAACCATTGACTTACAGGCTTCTCGATTTATCATTTTTGTCCCTTCCCTCCTATGATACCAAAAATTATTTACTTACATTTGACCAGCTTGGCGGCAAAGAGCCTGCATAACCAAATATGTTTTTGAACGTTACGTTGCTGAATCCAAGTCTAACTGTTTTAGCATTTCCAACATTTATATTTGATTTTAATGTTGTTGTAACAGTATTCAAAGAATTGTAGAACGGTATTGTCATATATTTTGAAAAATATGCTTTTCCGCTTGTGCTTTTACAATACCAAGTTCCCTTTATGTTTAGCAAGATTTCATCTGAATGTCCATAAAATTCTAGTGATAAGGTTTTTCCTGTCCAATTTCTGGCAGACAAATGAACTATAACTAATTCCTGTTTTCCATCATTGTACTTTTTTGCGGATAATTTATTTGTAGCAACAAAATTTTTAGCATTAGCATTTTTAAGAAAATCGCTGGTTTTCTCATTGTAATGATATTGCATAATATTACCTTTTTTGTCAATATATAATACGAATGTTACGCCTACGCCATTTTCTACATTTTTTTTGGATAATTCAATGCAATTAGCCTGTACTGTCCTATTAGTTTCGCTTGCAAAAACACTAATTGAGTTTGTAACAATTAAAATAAATGCCATACAAGTTGTAAAGATTTTCCTACTTATCTTATTCAAAATATACCCTCCATTTTGTATAATTTTATAAATTAGCACAAAGTAATATTAAGATTTTGAAACTATTTTCTACTAATTCAATGTTCAATGCGTCTATATTAATATATAATATCATTGTTTTCTTTTCAAGACCTAAGTTTTGAACAATAACAGTTTAGACCTATTGGAGTTAAAGAGATTTTGTTTAAAACATCAAACGCCGTAGCTTTCGCTGCGGCGTTTGTGATGCTAGAATTTCAAATTCTTATATTTAGATGGATATTTTTTTCGCTTAGAACGAGAAATTTTCTTTTCGGATTTTAATTTATCTCCTACTGAATTTTTATTGAAATTAGAGAAAAGATTAAATTTCTTTAAGATCAATATGCTGACAATCACTAACAACGCAAGAACAATAATTCCGATCAACAGAAAAAGGAACACTTTGCTCTTAGCATTCTGGTTTTTTTCTACAGTTACGGTATTATTTTCCGTATCAATGGCAACGGATTCTCCGTCTTTCATGTCAGAAGAATTGGCAGAGAACTGAAAGGTTTTCTCATCACTTTTTACCAGATCAATGGTGGTGTATCCCACAAAATGATCATAAAAAGAATAATCCAGACTTGCCACAATATTAGAAGCTTCATCAGCCTTGTCAAAATTCAGGGCAGGTGTGGCTTCCTCAAAGGAAGAGTTTTTCGGGATAATAATACTTCCTGATTTATTTACATTAATCAAAGGTTTGGTGTTTCCAAAAATATTGCTTTCTGTCTGAAAAAAATTGGCATTATCAATAGAAAAGTCTTTCTCGTTTTCTGAAATATTCAGTTTCTGAAAATTTTGAAAGCCATAATCTAACAAAGTAGCAGTATCCGTCCAATGATAAGGCTTGTCTTCTTTTAGAACTACGCAGATTAATGTCATGCCGTCACGTTCTGCAAAAGTTACCAGTGTCTGTCCGGCATCTGTGGTGTAACCCGTTTTACCGCCAATACAGCCGTTGTACTCATAAGCTCCACCTTCCATCATTTTGTGATGGTTTCTGTTATCATAGCGTATTTCACCCTTAGAGGTCGGCGGAAAGTCATAAGTAGCAGTACACATGAATTTCTTGATATCCGGATTCTGCAATGCCGCCTGAGCAATTAAAGCCATATCATAGGCGGATGTATAATGATTAGGATCATGAAGTCCGTGAGGATTTACAAAATGTGTATTTAAACATCCTAAGTCTGCTGCCTTCTGGTTCATCATATCAGCAAAAGCTTGTGTTGTACCAGCCACATGTTCTGCAATTGCCATGGCAGTTTCATTTCCTGACAAAAGCATAAGACCATAAAGACAAAATTCCATAGAATACTGGTCACCTTCATCAATGCCCCCAACAATACTACTTCCGCTTGGAATACCAAAAACAGAGTTGTGAGAGAAGGTTATGGTTTCATCTAAGGAAGCATTTTCCACTGCTAACAATCCGGTCATAATCTTAGTAATACTTGCCGGATACAACTGTTCATGGGAATTTTTCTCATAGAGAATGGTTCCGGTGGAGGCCTCCATTAAAATAGCTGATTGGGCATAACATACCGGGCCATCCGGCCAGTTTTCAATATCATTACTTTCAATAGGAATAGCGGCACGAGCCAAAGCTTCCTCAGAATAAGTGGTTTCAGTAGCATTTGCTGTTATCACAGTAGAAAAACACATGGCAACAGCAGTAAATATCGCAGTTAATTTCTTTAATCTCATTATATTCTCCTAAAGATTTATTGTACAGCATCAAATGCCTCTGTAAACGTAGTCACATCTACAACTCCAGTGGTTGGAGTACGGTAAATCGGCACAGCAGAATTATATGCTGTAAAATAGGTGTAATTATTTGTAATATTAATATCATGGAAAACGCCATTTTGAATCAATTCTATATTACTTCCATCAGTTCTCATTCTTTTAAGCGCAGGGTTTTGGGCATCACTTACCTGATAGAAAATAGTATTACCATATAAGTTATATGTATCAAGACGTTCTGTAGTTAACGTTGTTTTTTCGTTGGTAGTTAAATCTACTCTTGCCAGGGAATAATTATTTTCCACATCAATAAAGTATAGGTAGTTATCCTGAACAGTTGGAAAATAGCAGTTGCCCTCGTAAAAAAGTTCTTCTTCATAAGTATCCGGATTCATTTTCATAACATTGTGATTTTCATTGGCATTGCAGAAATACAGTGCATTGTCAAAATATCCTGTAGGATTCACTGCTTCCTCCAGTACTTCTTTTTCATTCGTTCCATCAATATCAATAGAATATAAATGGAAACCGTAGTCGTTGGAATAATTTTGGAAAAATATCTTGTTATTAATTAACTGGGCATTTTCCACACTGCCACTGTAAAGACAGGTTTTATTTTTTCCGTTTAACTCCATGCGGTACAAGCCTTTAAATGCCGCAGTTGAGAATCCAAAGGTTCCCTCTGTATTGGATGCTTCCCTTACATAGTAAATGTAGTGGGAATCTGCATTTATGCTTTTGATCGGGCCATCACTAAGTTTTTTACATTTTCCATTATTGGAATTGTAGGAATACAGTGAATGATTGTCATAAGCATTGGCAAAATATAATATTCCATCATTTTCACAAAACAGTCCGGAATTGTTTAAATTTCCTGTAGTATTACCGGAAACGGGGGATTCGTTCATTTGTACTTTTTTGAAAGATTCTAAAAGCATCACAATAATGAATACAAAAACAATAATAATTGCAATGGTTGCTATAAATACTTTTTTTCGTCCGTTTTTTTTCATGATTTTTTCCTCCCCACAAAATTGCCATATAAAACTTATTATAATATTTCTACCAATATAATGCAAGGTGCTAGAAAAAATTGTTTTTTACTTGATTATAATAAGGAAGTGCTGTATCTTATTAAGTAGGTTAGGTAGGTAAAATAGGAAATTAACAAATGGTATAGTATGATACATAAAGGAGATATTTATGGCAGATTTACAGGAATTAAGAAAAGAAATTGACCGCATTGACAAAGAAATGGTGCAGCTTTTTGAGGAACGGATGGAAATTTGCAAAAATGTAGCGGAATATAAAATTGAAACAGGAAAAAAGGTATTTGACCGGGAGAGAGAAAAGGAAAA
>ERZ506887.1264-NODE-1264-length-13701-cov-5.245713_pt1 | contig 13701 bp, 5 predicted proteins | sample MGYA00512905_ERZ506887 | MGnify/ENA metagenome assembly ERZ506887 | reverse complement strand
TTCAAGCAGAAGACGGCATACGAGATCATAGAATGGTTGATTCACAACACATATAATAACGGAAATGTAGGAACATGGGGAATCAGTTATGATGGTTTCTATGCCACTATGACAGCCTCCTCCAATCATCCGGCTTTGAAAGCTGTTTCTCCGCAAGCTCCCGTTACTGACTGGTTCCGTGGAGATGACCGTCATCACAACGGAGCCTTCACCCTGCTGCAAACCACTAATTTCCTTCCCAGACTGGAAGGACGCCACATGGGAAAAGGAGTGATGAACCAAATTGTAAAGAATGATGTTTACACAGATTTTCTGGCACTCGGTACCTTTAAGAATGTAGACGACCTGGTACGTGATACCACACAGACATTGTGGAATGATATCAAAAACCATCCTGATTTCGATGATTTCTGGAAAGAGCGCGATGCACGCACCTCCTGTTATAACTTGAAGCCAGCCATATTGGTGGTAGGTGGACTGTATGACTCCGAAGACTGTTACGGAGCCTGGAATCTTTATAAAGCCATCAAAGAGCAATCACCGGACACAGATTTATATCTGACATTCGGTCCTTGGTGGCATGGAGCATGGACAGTACGCGGGTTCCAAGGTTTCGGTAATCTGTATTTCGGTAAAAGCACTTCGGCTTATTACATGGACAAAATAGAATATCCTTTTTTCCGATATTTCCTGGAAGGAAAGGGAGAAAAGCCCAAGCATAAAGTAAATATATTCCATACAGGTGAAAACGAATGGAAAACATACGACGAATGGCCTGTACAAAAGACTGCCGGTACACCTTATTATATACATAAAAACGGATCAGTATCCACACAAGCACCGGCAGAACAAGAGTCTTATTCAGAATATATTTCAGATATGTCACGTCCGGTACCCTATACGGCAAACCCTACCACTTACCGGACAAAAGAATTCATGGTAGATGACCAACGCTTTGCTACTTCACGTCCCGATGTCATTACTTTCATGACGGAGCCGCTATGTGATACATTAACATTGGCCGGTCCTATAGAAGTGGAATTAATGACTGCCATCAGTAGTACTGACGCTGATTTTATGGTGAAAGTAATTGATGTATATCCTGAAAAATTTGAATATTCCAAAACTGCACGCAGTTATTTAAAGAGTGACTACCCAATGAGTGGGTACCAGCTGATGATTCGTGGCGAATTATTCAGAGGACGCTTCCGTAAGGGATTCGACAATCCCCTGCCTTTCAAACCGGAAGAAATAACTCCGGTTAATTACACACTGTATGATGTGGCACACACATTCCTGCCGGGACACAGACTGATGATTCAAATTCAAAGTTCCTGGTTCCCCATTATTGACCGCAATCCACAAAGGTTTATTGATACCTATCATTGTACGGTAGAAGATTTTGTGATGAAACAAAAGATCAAAATTTATCATCAGCAAGGAGCTGCAAGCAGAGTTATACTACCTGTGGTAAAAAAATAAAAAGGAAGTATCCCAACAAGCTCAAATGTCATCCAATAGCAAGAGCCGTATGACTACTCCAGCATTCATACGGCTCTTTTTATATGTAACTACCATCTGTAACTTTTCCGAAGGTTCATCTTAGTCTGGATACTCTCATCAAAAATATCATATAGAAGCAATCCGTTCTATCAACTCGTTACCCAACGCTGTTTTCGCTTCAATATGCTGCAATACCGCTGTCACAAACGGATTACTTTCAAATACCCCACGCACCTGTTCAAAATCCTGCTCCATTTCTTCACGTGATCCATCTGCACCGAACCCCGTCATAGCAGACAAAGAAAATTCCTTTTTCGCATCGGCATAGACCATTTTATCCAATCCGACAACAGCCTCCTGCCACTTCTTCACGATAGCAATAACATCCTTTGCCGTTATTTCATCGGAACGCAGATTATAAAACTCAAGCATCTTCCCATACGCCCATGTCCACTCGTATGTATAATAATTACGATGCATCTCAACAAAACGGTCATGAATCTGATCCACATTAGTCAGGATTCCAGATTCTATATCTGCCATCAACTTCTCTATTTCACTTTTAGGAGCGATCAATCCGGAAATATCCACCCATTCTCCTGTCCCTATCTCTGTATCAGGAATCAACCGGGCACGGATTTCCTCATCACTGCTAAAACGAACCTCCTCCAAACGCTTGATTAATGAATTACCCAAAAATTTATGAATAGCCGTTTCATAAAAACGAATGCCATTATTTAAAGAAGAATTCTTAATTTTCGCACTTTGGTAAGAGTAAGTTTCTGAAGTTTCTCCGGATACTTTACGTAATTCTTTCAGAATACTACGCCCTTTCATCATTTTCTGAATAGTATAGGGACTCAACAGGTTATAATTAATCTGATCCAAACGGTTCGGATCTTTACGTTTGTCACGTTTAGGCCACTTTTGAGCATCCCGAATCGTACCTACACTCCGCAAATTCACCCCTGGCACCAGATAAGTGGTATTTTGCTGCTCTATCAGATAAGAAAAAGGCAGATTAGAAGTATCGGCATGATTCACATGACGCCCCATAACCAAAGAAAATGCACCTACACGTGCGGGCCATAAAATATAAGAATCGGAAGTAGTCTTCGCCCCACGCTCCATAGCCCCCTGATGAATCGGACCTAACTTATACATATGGTTGCTTTGATTAGAGCCGGAACCCGCATTCATAAAAGAGAACATTCCGGCAATCAGCAAAGTAGACTTATGATGAGTCACCGTAAAGGGTCCGGCAAAAATGGCACATGCCTCACCGTTCTCTTCTTGACAATTACTGAAAAACAAAGAATCAGATGCAGAATAGTTATGTCCCAAATGACATGCCTGGCTGATAAAGCAACGGGTCAACATAGTTCCATCTTCCACATTGGAGCCGCTTGATATAATAAAATCATCGCATACCACTCCATAGCCGATATGAATAGGCGCTTGCTCATTACTGTTCAAGCTACCGTTTTTCAATCGTCCCGCCCCTTCTATCTTACAATAATCACCTATTCGTACATTCTTTATATATCCCGCATCAACAATGGTAACATGGTGGCCAATAGTACCTGTATCCGAAGCATTCTCTTCAGCATACCGGTCAATAATGGCTTTCATCCGGCAAATCAATTCAGGACGATGACGGTACAATGCCAGAATATAGGCCTGATGCGCTGACAGACGATCATGAATAGGCACTTCACGTCCACCCGTTTCATTCAATACAGCTACTTCAACGCCATTCCCAAACTTGCTCCGGCCATCTACCAGAATGATATCTACATTCTCTATAAATACATAATCCCCAATGATATAGTTGGCTATATAGTTCTTTATATTCTCAATACAACAATTATCGCCCACCGTTACATTATGCAAAGTCGCATGATACAATCCGGAATGTTTACGCATGCCACCTGCCAACGTAAACTCATCTTCAAAGACCCCCAATCTGACCTTTCCGGAAAAACGGGTATGATAAATATAGTCCGTCTTAAAGTTCTCTACTACTTCAATTTCATCCCAATCAACCGCAGTGCATGATCTCTCTTTTAATTGTTGTATTTCTTCTTGTGTAAGTGAACGATAAGTTTTCATCTTCTATATGTATTTATTCTTCATCATAGGTTTGATAAAGAAAATCGTTATAAGGATACTTCTGTACGTGTAGCTCGCGCACCTTATTATATATAATAGTCTTCAATTCATCCATATTTATTTTCTCTCTGGCAGAAATGAAGATACAATTATCATTCAATTTTGCCATCCATGTCTTCATCAGTTCTTCCAATGTAATATTCTCCCTGGTTTTAGGAGTCAAATCATCCTCTGCTTTCTCTATATAGGTATAAGCATCTATCTTGTTAAAAACAATCATGGTAGGCTTTCCACCTGCCCCCAAATCAGCAATCGTTTTATCAACCACAGAAATTTGTTCCTCAAAATCCGGATGAGAAATATCCACCACATGAATCAGCAGATCTGCTTCACGCACTTCGTCCAAGGTTGATTTAAAGGAATCAACCAAATCCGTTGGTAATTTACGGATAAATCCTACGGTATCTGTAAGCAGAAATGGCAGATTCTCAATAATCACTTTGCGTACTGTGGTGTCCAATGTTGCAAAAAGTTTATTTTCAGCAAAGACCTCGCTTTTTGAAAGCAAATTCATTAAAGTAGATTTTCCCACATTGGTATACCCTACCAAAGCTACACGTATCATACGCCCACGGTTTTTACGTTGAGTGGACTTCTGTTTATCAATTTCAGCCAACCGTTCTTTCAACAATGACATACGATTCAAAATGATACGACGGTCCATTTCCAACTGAGTTTCACCCGGCCCACGTAATCCCACAGAGCCTTTACCTCCACCGGCACCGGATCCACCTCCCTGACGCTCCAAGTGAGTCCACAAACGTTGCAGACGAGGCAGCATATACTTATATTGGGCCAACTCCACTTGTGTTTTAGCATTTGCAGTTTGAGCCCGCATGGCAAAAATATCCAGAATCAGCGAAGTACGGTCCAAAATCTTCACTTTCAGTTCAGCTTCTATATTACGTATCTGCTTGGCAGAAAGTTCATCATCAAAAATCACCATTCCGACTTCACGCTCATTTTCCTCTTCCTGATGAATATATTCCTTGATTTCTTCCAGCTTTCCTTTACCGACATAGGTCACGGAATTGGCAGCAGGCAGTTTCTGAGTAAACCTTTTCACCACTGTTGCTCCGGCCGTTTCGGCCAAGAACTCCAACTCATCCAAATACTCCTTGGTCTTACGCTCATCTTGTGTCTGAGTAATCAAACCAACTAAGATGGCAGTTTCAACCTGTGCTTCAGAAATTACAAATTCTTTCATTTATCTATCAATCTAAATAAGTTCGCGACAAATATAACAAAAAAAGAGGATGAACGTTGAACGTCATCCTCTTTTTTATTACAGTTATTCCCTATAGTTGTGGTTGTGGAGCAGCCGGATTGTTATCAGTGTCACTGATTCCGGAATTGGTTTCCATTTCACATTGCGGAATCCGATAGATCAGGATCTGCGCTTCTGCTGCTGAATTATATTGTACAGACGGGTCATAATTCGTATTCTTACGAACCACCGGCTTTTTCAAGCGTAGGATATCGAACAGTGAGAAACCTTCTCCCCAAAGTTCCATACGACGCTGCAACCAAACCTCATCCTGAAAATCCTGTGCCGAATTAGCTTTACTTGTAAAGGAAGGATCCCGATATGTCCGTACAAAATTTTCCAATGTACTCTTTCCGCCACTCAGATTACCACCCATGGCTTCTGCCTCAGCCTTTATCAGATACATTTCTTCAACACGCATCAAAGGCCAGTCTGACGCATTGGTTGTGTTACCAAATATACTTTGATAAGCTCCGAACTTTGTATTTACATACGGAGTCAAACCAAAATATTCAACGATGGAAGTACCCTCAATCTGCTCATTATCAATCAATGAAGATTTATTATCCGGAGACAAGAACCATTGTTTACGGATATCTGTTTCGGGTATTAAATCATATAATGCAGAATTCACCTTTCTATATCCATCAGGCACTCCTGAAGTATAACCGTTCCCGGTAAAAGAGCACAAGTGCGAAGGCCAGTTGATAATACCTGTCTGGACAACATCATTATCAGGCGTAATCATCACTCCCCATAACCATGAACTTGCCGATGCTGAATTAAAGGTAGGAGTAGATACCTGGGCTAAAGTCTGAGGTGTACCGCCAGCAATGGCACGTTCTGCATCTTTAGCTGCATCCGCCCATTTTTGCATTAACAGATTAGCACGAGCACGCAATCCGTAAACTACTGCCTCATCAATCTGATCTTTGTTTGAGCCATTATCATACCCGGTCAATAAATCAGCAGCCGTATTCAGGTCACTCATAATCTGGTCATACACCTGCTGTACAGTTGCACGCGGATTATTCTGCATATCTTCATCAGTCATTGTTTCTGTAACAATAGGTACTGCCAGACTATTTTCATGACCTGCATAAGTAAACTGATAAATTTGAACCAAGTTCAGATAGTCATAAGCACGAGCAGCTAAAGCTTGGCCACGATAAACCTTCAAAGAAGAATCTTCCGTATCTGCCGCTATCAATTTCAGCACATTGTTTGCAGCTTTCAAGTGATTATAGAACGTTTTCCAAATCAATTCATCGCTTGAACTATCGTATACCCTGTCGCTATAATTTTGAGATGTTCTAAACCAGTTATATCCATTAACCAATGCAACCAAGTCCTGTCCTCCTGATTCCAGTATCATAAACACGGCAGGAATTCCATAGTCATTATGATAAGTAGTGGCATCATCTGAAATCGTACCAAAAGTATTTAATTTGGCTGCCATAGCGTTCACTTCAGCAGTTATCAAATTAGGTCTGCCATTGATTATATCTTCTTTCTGTTCTTCAGATATGTAATCTCCTTCAGGAAATTTATCCAAATCGCAAGATGCCATTAATAAAGCGACACCTGCAAATGCTATATATTTATTTGACAATTTCATATTCTTAAAAATGGGTTGCTAAATTAGAAATTTAAAGATATACCTCCGGAAATTGTGCGGATAGGTGAATATACATTGTCAGCAGCCACATAACCTTGACGTGGGTCCAACCCTTTGCGAGCTGTCAGCAAAGCCACATTATCTGCAACAAAGAATACACGGACACCGTCAATCTGCATTTTACGTGTCAGACTCTTCGGCAAAGTATAACCCAATGTAATATTCTGCAAGCTTAAATAGTCCGAACTAGTCAAGAAACGATCTGTTAATCTGTTCGTATATTGGTCATTAATATTCATACGAGGAACATCCGTATTTTTATTTTCAGGAGTCCATGCTTTTAACATATCTTTATGCAAAGCACTACCCGTGGCTGCCACATCCATTAATCCTTGATAAGTATAGTCCAGAATACGTCCACCAAGCTGATATGCAAACGAAACAGAGAGATCAAAGCCATAGGCTGTGACACTTGTTCCAAAACCACCATAAACTTTAGGTAAAATGTCACCTGATGCGAATCTGTTTTCAGAAGCGACAGAATAAGATTTCGTAACTGTATTACCATTCTCATCCGGAGTCACCAGCGCCCACAGACTCTCTCCTGTTTCAGAATCCACACCTACATATTTAGGTAAATAAAGCTGGTACATAGACTCGTCTTCACGATAAATCCGGGCACCGTCAATCAATTGTCCATTCAGTTCTGGAGATAATTCCAAGACTTTATTCTTAAAATGTGTAAGATTAAAGTTTACATTCCAGGAAAAATTCTTGTTTTCAATTATATTGGAATACAAGTCCAATTCAACCCCACGGTTTACCATTGAACCCACATTCTCAGGAAAACGGGAATAACCCATTGAAGCTGCTACCGGTTTGAAATAAAGCATATCGGTTGTTTTACGTGAGAAGTACTCAACAGAACCACCTAACTTACCACCCCAAAAAGCGAAATCAAATCCAGTATTAAAGCTGTGTGAAGTTTCCCAAGTAATTTCCTTATTACCTTTATAATATAGAGAAGTTGAAAAATCACCATTACTGTTTGCCAATGTATACTGGTCTTGATACGGATAGTAGTTACGGTACAAACCACCTTGGAACATCAAGTTATCATTACCTTGCAAACCATAGCTGATTTTAAATTTCAACATATCAATCCAAGACTGGTTTTCCAAGAATTTCTCTTTGCTTAATAACCATCCAGCTCCTACAGACCAGAAGTTACCCCAACGATTATCCGGGTGAAAACAAGAAGAAGCATCACGACGGAAAGAAGCTGAAACAAAATACCGTCCATCATAGTCATATTGTGCACGGAACAGCCATCCTTCTGTTGCATAATTACGAGAATATGAATTATTGCTCTGGTTCATAATACCATTGCCTAATTCAGGAACATTCGGATCATACAATTTCTCACGTTGTCCGTACAAATATTGATATTTATAGTCATAACTTTCATGTCCGGCCAAAATATCCACATTATGAACATCATTAAATGTTTTGTTGTATGTCAACAAATACTGCTGATTTACACTAAATGTACGCTCACTAGATACACTGATCAAACCTCCGACTCCGCTAGTTTCAGAATACTGTCCGTAGAAAGGGTTAACCATCTCTGTAGCACGCACATTATTTACATCAACACCTATATTCACTTTTGCCTTGATTCCATTCCAAATATCAATATCAGCAGACCATTTTCCACTAACCACATCACCCGAATATTTCATTTTATCCAGCATATAACTTGCCAACGGATTTGCATTAGGAATCGTATTACGGCTACCATTTGAATCTTGTCCTGGCTTTCCATAATCATAACGAAGGAAACCTCGATTATCTACCATAATATTGCCCTGTGCATCACGAACATACATAGGATAAATGGCTCCCATAATATTTGATGCATAAAAGATGTTTGCATTTGATGTACCACCCTCAGTATCCTGTTCACGGCTATCATAATGAGTAAATGATACATTTCCTCCCATCTTCAACCAAGGCTTCACTTGATAGTCAGCTTTCAAACGTGCAGAATAACGTTGGAAACCAGAGTTAGGAACAATTCCCTTATCATCCAAATAGCCGGCCGACATATAATAATTCATTTTTTCAGTCGCACCGCTGATACTTAAATTATACTCTTGACGCAGGTTATTTTCAAAAATTTCATCCGACCAATTATCCGGAGTATAATAATATGTACCATCAGAATAACCTAATGTCGCATTAGGATTCAATTTGCCATCCATACCGATCAGTTGCTGTCCTTGAGGAATGGAATACACTTGATATCCCAAATATTTAGAAGAAAGCATCTCTTGATTAGCGTACGCATTAGCTTTAGCCAAATCTCCGGCTGCCGCATATCCTTTCAAATCGGCATTATAAATAGAAGAATAGTTTAATTCATAGAATGTAGCCGGATCCGTAATTGTTTCATAATTAGGTACTCCACGTTTATTCACACCCCATTTAGCGTCAAAAGTGACACGGGCTTCCCCACTCTTACCACGCTTGGTAGTAATCAAGATTACACCATTGGCACCACGTGCACCATACAGAGCGTTAGAAGCAGCATCTTTCAACACTGTCATTGATTCTATATCAGAAGTACTGATAGCAGAAATTTCACCATCATACGGAACTCCATCTACCACATACAAAGGCTTGTTACTAGCCGATATAGATCCAATACCACGAATACGCACTTCAGCATCTTTGCCCGGCTGACCATTATTACTCGTAGTTTGTACTCCGGCTACTTGACCCGTCAAAGCATTTGTCACATTTGAAGTTTGTCTCGTCGCTATTTTTTCATTTTTTATAGTAGCAGCCGAACCTGTAAATGCAGATTTTTTCGCTGTACCATAAGCCACCACCATTACCTCTTCAAGCTGTTCTGTATCAGACTTTAATACAATATTCAAGTTTGCTTTAACTGGCACTTCTTGTGTAGCCATTCCGATAAAGGAAACTACCAAAGTCTTTGCGGAACTTGGAACATTTGATAATGTAAATTTACCATCCATGTCAGTAACTGTACCTACAGTAGTACCTTTTACTAAAATAGAGGCGCCAACTACGGGTAATCCGTCCTCCTCCGAAATAACAGTACCTGTTACCTTCGTGATCTGAGCGGTTACCAAACCTATACCTACAAAAAGGCAGGTCAATAACAGCATTAATTTTCTTTTCATAAATTCTCTCTTAAAGTTTAACTTTACATTAATATAAATTCATTCACTCTAACAAATGACAAAGGTATGAATAAAATTGTAATATCAAACAAATTATTGTAAAAAACATACTAAACTGCTATATTTTTATGCTTTTAGGCATTTAAAACTCACAAAAGACGAAAATAAACCTCATATTTATTCTTTTTTTTAAGTCGTTAAAAAGAGAAACTTTCAATTTATAACTGATCAGGTAAACATACATTAACCTATAAATGTTAACGAATCGTCTAATAAATATAAAGATGAGAACAAAATAGTAGGATAATGCTTTTCTACTTTTCTTTATTGCGTCTTATTATAGAATTTCAATTAAAGAATTAAATTATGAGGAAAATCAGTTATCGTTTCGTTTACAATCGAAAAAAAAGTTTAAATGACAGAGGGACCGCTTTGGTCCAAGTTGAAGCCTACTTGAATAAAAAGAAAGTGTATTTTTCCACACATGTTTATTTACGGCCAGAACAATGGGATGTAAAAAGGAAAATCATCAAAGATCATCCTAACCAAGATGCGCTGAATGGCATGCTTAATGAATTTATTATTGAATTAGAGAAAAAAGAATTAAGTTTGTGGAGGCAAGGAAAGACAATAACCTTAAGCCTCATAAAAGAAGAGTTCAAATCGAATACAGATGCTTCATTCTTAGGGTTTGCGCGTAAAGAAATAATGTCTTCTCAGCTAAAAGATAGCACTAAGCGCAACCATTTAACAACAATATCCCTTTTACAATCGTTCAAACCGACAATTGAGTTTGAAGACTTAACCTATAATTTCGTTACGGATTTTGAAAAATTTCTTTATGAATCTGGATATCAAACAAATACAGTAGCCAAGCATATGAAGCATTTGAAATCTTTTGTTAATGCTGCAATTAATAAAGGATACATTGATCCCAATAACTATGCCTTCAGAAGATATAAAATTAAAATGAAGGAAGGAAAACATGTTTTTTTATTACCGGAAGAAATGAAAAAATTGGAAGAAGTGTCTTTGACAGGAAGAAATAGTTGTCTGGAACATACTCTTGATGCATTTTTATTTTGCTGCTATACGGGATTGCGGTATTCTGATTTTGTGAATTTGAATGAGAAAAATATCGTAAAAATGGATGGAAAATTATGGCTAATCTTTGACTCTGTCAAAACAGGTACAGAAGTGAAATTACCTTTAAACTTGCTGTTTGAAGGTAAGGCTTTAACTTTATTACAAAAATACCAGGGAAAATGGAGTTCGTTTTTTTCAATTAAAAATAACTCAAGTGTAAATAAAGAGCTGATACGAATTGGCAAATTGGCAAAAATAAGCAAACACTTTTCATTCCATTCTGCAAGGCATACTAATGCTACTTTATTGATATATAAAGGTGCTAATATAACAACCGTGCAAAAATTATTAGGACATAAAAACCTTGCTACAACACAAATTTATGGAGAAGTTATGGGAAGTACAATTATACGAGACTTGAAAAAATGTCAAAAAAGATAATTAACTCTATTGTCTATACATTATCTCTTATAAAGATGAAGAAGAATCATTTTCAAAAGTGAATATAGCCTTATCTTCTTAATAAAGTTTATCGTTTTGTGAACATGATAATTTTTTGTTGTGATTGCAATACGATAAACTAAAAGAAATAAAATGTGACAATATTTCCATCTCAGCCTAACCGGGTAGAAAATAGGTATCAAGGTTATTGAATTTCTGCAAAATTCATATATGTATATCATATAATATGCGCATATAAAATTCTATATCAGAAAATGATAATAATAGTTTGCTAATTTACTTCATGTCCTACTATCTTCTTTTGTAATCTAAAGTGCAAACAATCTTTGGAAGTTTTGAAATATTTAAAAAGTTGAGAAATATCAATCTTAGTACTTCAGGTATTTTATGAACAGAGTAACAACGAACAGGAATGCTGCAAGTCAATTCTTTTTTCAGTAGAAGAAAGGTAGAAAATTATTATTATCATACTCTTTAAACGGCTTAAATCAAGGAAAACGAATAAGAGATTCAGTAATACATATACTGGTTATCAATTATTTACATAAATAATTAGTTCCGCAAAGACTTTGGTAGTTTCCTTTATCGGAATGGCTACACAAGAAGTAGCTATAAAACAGACTGTTAATATCACTTTGAAGTCGGATGCCGAAGTGCTTGAAGAAGTGGTAGTAACAGGATATGGAGTTCAACGCAAAGCTTCATTTACTGGTGCTGCTGCTATTATTGGTGAAGATGTTATAGCCAAAAAATCTGATGCTAATTTTGTGAAAGCACTAGAAGGAGCTGTACCAGGCGTACAAATGAGCAACTCTACCAGTATGCCTGGTGTTTGGAGCGAGATTTATGTTCGTGGACGTGGTTCTTTGAATTCAGGCACTCAGCCATTATATGTAATAGATGGAATGCCTGTCAACTCTGAAACAGATGGTATGAGTACGACTACAAATAATAATTTTGATCCGATGGCCGCAATCAACCCTTCTGATATTGAAAGTGTTACAGTTCTAAAAGATGCTGCGGCTACAGCCATTTATGGTTCACGCGCAGCTAATGGCGTTATTGTAATCACTACTAAAAAAGGAAAAGAGGGAAAAATGAGCATCAACTTAGACATTAAACAAGGATTTGTTTCAATGGGAAATCATAATATGGATTACGCCAATGCTCAAGAATCTATGAATCTATTTGCTCACGGACGTTCTGTTGCTTATGGTAACACCTATGATGAGAGCTATGATTATTTGAAAAAAGTATATCAAGGTTATGGTTGGGATGGTGTTTCATCCTACGATTGGATGGATGCTATCACCCGTAAAGGATACTACCAAGACTACAATGTAAACCTCCAAGGACGTTCTGGTTCTACTGGTTATTATGTTAGTTTAGGTTATTTAGATACTGAAGGATTGATTATTGGTTCTGACATGAAACGTTATTCAGGACGTTTGAACCTAGACTCTAAGTTCAGTTGCTTTACTATCGGTGTCAATGCTTCATACAGTAATTCTACCCAAAACGGCTTTTCACAAGCTACAAGTGGCTCTATGTCCAGCGCTACTGTAGCAGCTATAAGTTCTATGAATCCTATGATGCCTTTCTATAATGAAGATGGAAGTTATGCCAATATCAGTAATTATAATCCTCTAGCTTTATATGATGAAAAAGCTGGTGAAATCAATGAAAACAATAATCAAACATTGAACTTCAACCCATATTTGCAGATTGATCTCGGAAAAGGTATTTATGCAAAAACTACCTTAGGTGTAAATATTGCTGATTTACGTCAATATCAATATTGGAGTGCATTATATAATCCACAAGCTGTTGATTATAATGGATTAGGTCAACAGTACAATTCTCGTTATACAACAATTACGTGGAACAATGTATTAGGTTGGAACTATACTTTTGACAAACACAATATTAACTTGTTATTAGGTCAAGAGATGCAACGAAAGAATTATTTCTATGAATATTATTCAGGCTCTGATTTCCCATTTGCAGCTGATGGAAAAACCGACCTTTCTACTGCTGGAACTCCTCAAGGATCAGAATATTATAAGAAAGAAGCTCGATTGGCATCATATTTTATGGATGCACACTACTCTTACGAGGATAAATATTATGTATCTGGTTCATTCCGCCGTGACGGTTCCTCTGTTTTCGGTTCAAATCATCGTTGGGGTAACTTTTGGTCTATTGGTGCAGGTTGGTTATTGAATAAAGAAGCTTTTCTGGAAAATCAAAGTTGGATTAATATGTTGAAGTTTAAAATCAGTTACGGTTTGCAGGGTAATGACAATTTGATGTATCAAGGTGGGTTATATCGCAACTATTATCCATATCAAGATCAGTTTACTTTGGCAAACAGTAATGAG
>ERZ506887.1259-NODE-1259-length-13729-cov-3.821779_pt1 | contig 13729 bp, 9 predicted proteins | sample MGYA00512905_ERZ506887 | MGnify/ENA metagenome assembly ERZ506887 | reverse complement strand
CATTGTTTGCCACCCACGTGCCGTGCGTCTCCATATTCGTCTCGTCGATCAGATACAGACCGTACTCGTCGCACAGGTCGTACCAATACTCCTGGTTGGGGTAGTGGGAGGTGCGGATGGCGTTGATGTTGTGGCGCTTGCAGAAGACCACGTCGGAAAGCATGTCCTCGCGGGTGATCGCACGCCCGCGCTTCGCGTCGAATTCGTGGCGGTCCGCGCCCTTGAACACGATGCGCTTGCCATTGAGCGTCATAATGCCGTTTTCGATGCGGAATGTGCGGAAGCCGATCTTCTGCGTCACGGTTTCGATGATGGCGCCGTCATGTCCGACGACGCGTACGGTCAGCGTGTACAGCGTCGGCGATTCCGCGCTCCACGGCGCGATGTTCGTCATTTTGCCGGAATTAAGGGCGATTTCGCCGTTGCAGGCCTGCGTTGATTCCCATACGACATTTCCGTCGCCGTCGCGCAGCGTGCTTTCGATAGTCATCGCGTCGGCGGGGTTGCGCAAGGTGAGTGCCGCGTTGAGTTCGGCGGTGTCGGCCGTACCGGCGGTGTCGGCTGCGGTGTAGTCGGCTTCAAGCTGCACGGTTTCGACGTGCGTATGCGGCTGGGCGGCGAGCTCGACGGTGCGGAACAGGCCGTGCAGTCGCCAGAAATCCTGGTCTTCCAGCCAAGAGGCGCTCGAATATTCGTAGCAGGCGACGGTGAGCGTATGCTCGGCTTCGGGGGAATCGGCGGCGTTGCCATTGCCGTTTCGCAGCGCTTCCGTCACATCGAATTCGCTCGGCGTGAATCCGTCCTCGCCGTAACCCACGAACGTGCCGTCAAGCCATACGTAGATCGCGGTGGCGGCACCGTGGAAGGTGAGGCTGACCGTGCCGTCGTTTTCCAGCGTGCGCGCAAGCTGCGCGTCGAGCGCGAATCGACGGCGGTAGATCGCCACATGGTTGTTTTCCGGAATATTTGGCGCCTGCGGATCCTCGTGACCGTCCCACGGATATTGGACGTTGACGTACTTGTTCTTGAGATAGCCGGCCATCTGCAAGTGGCCCGGCACCTCGATCGCGCCGAAATCGCCATCCTCGAAATCGACGGCCGCGAACGGAGCGCTTTCCACGTCCACGTTGCGCGCTTGTTCGATACGAACCTTCCATTCGCCGTCGAGGCTCTGCTTCGGCTCGCTCGTCTCGCCGATGACATATCGGTGGCTGGAATGTGCCGGCTTGCGGTTCGCTGCGAACACCGTCGGATCGGTGAGCCAGCTTGCACTTGCCGTGGTTGCATGTACGATTGCGAGTTCGGCTGTATCTGCCATCTTGCATCCCCCTGTATTACTTGGTGTCACTGCATCGTTGCGGTTGCGCCGTGCGATGTTGCACGACCGTTTAGTAATGAATTTTACTAACTACCGATAATATATCACACTTCATGGTATCGTGCATCCGTCGCGTGCCATGCATCGTTCCGCCACATGTCCATTTTTCACACGCCGAGGATGTGCGATAATAACAGGATGCACCGATGGCGTCCGCCCGGTGCCCACAACCGCGCAGCGTTGCCTCGCCTTTGCAAAATGCTTGCGATTCCGCGGATTTTCGATTTCCGCGATTCGAGGCATACGTAAGACGGGGGAGAGCTGACTACTCCGCGGCGCTCCCAAGGAGATCACCATGGATGATCGCAAGAAAGATCAGTCCATCCAGTCCCATGCCAATTTTGACGGCGATTCCGCTACGGGCGATCGCACGCAGATTCGGCAGGATCAGCAAAACCAGCAGCCGCCACAAATCGACCCGTCGCTTGCCGACGCGCAAGCCGTGGCCGCATCGCTCGGCGTCGATCCGAACACCGGTCTGAGCCAAGCCGAAGCTGAACGCCGACTCGCGCAATACGGGCCGAACGAGCTCGCATCCGCACCACCCGTGCCAAAATGGAAGAAGTTCCTGGCGCAGTTCAAAGACCCCCTCGTCTACCTGCTGCTCGCTGCCACCGGCATCTCGCTCATCGCATGGTTCATCGAAAAAGCCAACGCTGCGCCAGGCGCGGAAGGCGGCGAAATACTGCCGTTCGACGCCATCGTCATTGTGCTTATCCTTATCGTCAACGCGGTACTCGGCTACATTCAGGAATCGAAAGCGGAAGAAGCCGTCGAAGCGCTCTCCCAAATGACCGCGCCGCAAACCAACGTGCTGCGCGACGGCAAAATCGCACGCATCAACACCGTCGACGTGGTGCCGGGAGACATGGTCGTGCTCGGTGAAGGCGACTCCATTCCCGCCGACGGACGTCTGCTCGCCGCCGCCAGCCTGCGCGTGGCGGAAGCGAGCCTGACCGGCGAAAGTGTGCCAGTCGGCAAAAACGTCGACACACTTGCCGAAGCCAAGGCCTTGGGTGATCGCGCCAATATGGTGTTCAACGGCACGTCCGTGACGCAAGGCACCGGCCGCGCAATCGTGACGAGCACCGGCATGCGCACGCAGGTCGGTAAAATCGCGGACCTTCTGCAGGCCACAGATGATGACGATAGCCCGCTGCAGAAGGAGATGAACTACGTTTCCAAGATTCTCGGCATCGCGGTGTGCATTATCGCGGCGGTCGTGCTGGTGGCGCTTGCACTGACCGAAGGCTTCAACGACATCCACGACGTAATCGATTCGCTGCTGCTATCCGTTTCGCTGGCCGTCGCGGCCGTGCCGGAAGGGCTCGCCGCGATTCTGACAGTCGTGCTCGCGCTCGGCGTGCGCCGCATGGCCGAACATCATGCGATCGTCAAGAAACTGCATTCCGTGGAAACGCTCGGTTCCGCGTCGGTGATCTGCTCCGACAAAACCGGCACGCTCACCCGCAACGAGATGACGGTGGAACGCGTGGTCACGCCGAGCGGTGAGGTGCAGCTGACCGGCACCGGCTATGCGCCAGAAGGCAGAATGATTGCGATTCCCGACGCTGCTCTGTCTGGTTCCGCCGCTTCCGCCGCACAGGTCGAAGCCGTCGCCACGCTCGCCGTGGGCTCGCTGGCCAACGACGGCGAATTGCGCGAAAACACAGGTGCCGGCGATGGTTCCGCTGCTTCCGACATAACGTGGGAAGCCGTCGGCGACCCGACCGAAGTGTCGCTTATCGTCGCCGCACGCAAGGTGAAGGCCGATCGCAAATACGCCAACTACACGCGCGTCGGCGAGATTCCATTCACCTCCGACCGCAAACGCATGGCCGTCGTCGCGCAGGACAACGCCGATGCCGGGCGTCTCACCGTCTTCGCCAAGGGTGCCCCCGACGTACTGCTCGGCTACTGCAGCCGCATCGCGGTCAACGGTGCCGTACGACCGATGACGCAAGGCGATCGCCAGCAGATCCTCGCCGCCGTGGAACGCCTGTCCGCCGAAGCGTATCGTACGCTGGGCCAGGCGTACCGGCCACTCGGCACCGCGTCGCTCGCCGCAGTGCCGGGCGTGCGCATCAACGCCGCCGGTCACGTCGCCGACATCGCCGACCAAAGCGATGTGCTGGAAAGCGACTTGATCTGGGTCGGCATGGTCGGCATCATCGATCCGCCGCGTACCGAAGTGCGCGATTCCGTCGCCGAAGCGCATCGCGCCGGCATCCGCACCGTCATCCTTCCGAAGGAGAATGAAAAGGACCTCGACGAGATCGACCCGCTGGTGCGCGAAAAGCTGCGCTTTGTACCGGTCGAGACGGTGGACGCCGTCTTTGCCGAAGCGCTGGTGCTGCCCGAAAAATGCACCGCTGCCGCGCACGAGAGCTATCTTCCTCCCGTGCAGGAGAGCGCGCACAGCACGCTGCGTGCGGGCGAAATGAGCTGAAAGGAAACGAAAACCATGGCGATCAACTTCAACAAGGTCGAATTCATCCTCTCGGCGGCGTCGGAAAAGCAGTTCGTGCGCGACGGGATGCCGCAGCTCGCGTTTGCGGGGCGGTCGAACGTCGGCAAATCGTCCGTCATCAACCGGCTCGTCAACCGCAAGAACTTTGCCCGCGTGGGCGCGTCCCCGGGCAAGACCTCGCAGATCAACTACTTTAAGATCGACGGCAAGCTCTACCTCGTCGACCTGCCGGGCTACGGCTACGCCAAGGTCTCCAAGACCGAGCGCGACCGCTGGGGCAAGCTGATGGAGAGCTATTTCCAGTCTGCGGGGCTCATTCACCTCGGCGTGCAGATCGTCGACGCGCGGCACAAGCCGACGGCAGACGACGTGACGATGCACGACTACTTCGTGCAGACGGGCTGTCCCGTCGTGATCGTGGCGAACAAGCTCGACAAGCTCAAAGCGCGCGAGATCGAGCCGAATCTTGCCCAAATTCGCGAGACGCTGAGTTTGCGCGACGATGAGCTCGTCATTCCGTTCTCTGCCGAAAAGGGCACGGGCAAGGAGCAACTGATCGCGGCGATCCTCGACCATTTGAACGACTGAAAAGGAATAATGCTTCACAGAAAAGCCTCTGTATGGGTTGACCATACAGAGGCTTTTTATCGTATTTCCCGGGGAATCAGCGGCGCAGCGTCAAAAGCGCGGTGCAGTGGGAGAAGGATTCAAACGTCAGCGTGGGGAAGTGGGGACGGAGTTCGCCGTAGACGAAGTAAATTTCATCTGAGTCCCAATCCTCGCATGCCGCAGTTCGACACGCTTCGAGCTCTTCGCGCGTGCGGAAGGCGACGTCGCCGATGAAAAGACAGCCGTCCTGCTTCAAAAGCGGCAGGAGTGTGCGCAGAAAGCCGATTTTCTGCGTGTCCGTCAGGTGGTGGAGCGAGTAGGTCGCGACGATGGCGTCGTACTGCTGCGCACGAAGCTCGGGCACAAGGCCTTTGGAAAAATCGCCCTGATAGAGCCGCGCGTCCGGCATTTTGGCCTGCGCCAGTTCGATCATGCGCGCGGAAAAGTCCTGCCCATAGATGCGGCAGCCCTGCTCGTAGAGCCGCGAGGTCAAAACGCCTGTGCCGAAGCCAATGTCCAGCACATCACGCCCGCTCTGCGCGAGCACGCGCTGATAGAGCGTGTTCATCATGGCACGGTAACCCGCAAAGGGGTAGCGGTCGTTCTCGTCGGAGAGGCCGACGCTCTTGTCATAGCCGTCGGCCCAGAGGTCGAAGCCGGTATTGTTCAGCATGTCAGTCCTCCTTTTCGTTCAGCGGGGGAAGTCCCAGCTCATAGAACGCCACGGCGCTCGCTGCGGCGACATTGAGCGAGTCGACGCCGTGGTACATCGGGATTCTGACCGTGTAGTCGCAGCTCGCGATGGTCGAGGACGCGAGCCCGTCACCCTCCGTGCCCATGACGATGGCAAGCTTTTCTTCGGCGGCAAGGCGCGGATCGTCGAGCCGTACGGAGTCGTTGCGCAGTGCCATCGCGACGGTGTGGAAGCCGAGATCGCGCAGCAGCTGCGTCCAGTCGCCGCTTTCGGGCAGGTAGGTCCACGGGATGAGGAACACATTTCCCATGCTGACGCGCGAGGCACGGCGATAGAGCGGATCGCTGCCCGCAGTCGTGAGCAGCACCGCGTCCATGCCGAGCGCGGCGGCGGAGCGGAAGATCGCGCCGATGTTCGTCGGATTCATCACGTTTTCGAGCACGACGACGCGCCGCGCATCGCGGCAGACGTCCTCGACGCTTTGGAGCTTCGGCCGCCGCATGGCGCAGAGCATGCCGCGCGTCAGGTGAAAGCCGGTGAGCTGTGTCAGCACGGATTCATCAGCGGTGTAAACCGGAATATCTTGACAGCAGCGGGCGAGAATTTCGCGCCCCTTGCCCTGAGTATGCTGCCGCTCCATCAGAAACGACACCGGCTCACAGCCCGCATCAAGCGCACGGCCAATGACGAGCGGACTTTCCGCGACGAAGAGCGCGTTGTCGGGGTCCGCGCGATTGAGCAGTTGGTTTTCGGTCAGGCGCGCGTAGACGTCGAGCGCGGGATCGGAAAAATCGTGGATTTCGATGATGTTTGCCATAGGTTTTCCTTTTTAAGATTCTAAGATGTTCAGCAGTGCGGCGACGTCCGGCAGAACGAACGTCGGCTGCGGGTCAGCGGTGGGGAGGTCTTCTTCCTTCGTCTCGCCAGAGAGGACGAGCAGCGTGTCGATGCCCGCGTTCGCGCCGCTGGCGATATCCGTGTAGATGCGGTCGCCCACGAGCAGTGTTTCCCGCGCGGAAACGCCCGCTTCGAGCATCGCGAGCTGCGGCATCAGCGGTTCGGGCTTGCCGATGACGATGGGGCGGCGGGAGGTCGCGCGCCAGAGCATTTCGCACACGCTCCCGCAGTCGGGCACGAAGCCGTAGGCCGTGGGGCAGACCCAGTCGGGATTGGTCGCAAGGTAGGGGATGCCTTGTCCGAGCAGGATGCAGGCGTCCTCCAGCTTTTGAAATGTCAGCTCGGTGTCGAGGCCCATCAGGAGTGTGTTCGCGTCCTCACGCCGTTCTGCGACGGTAAAGCCAGCCGCGCGGAGCTGTGATTTCATCGACTCCGTACCGCAGACGTAATAGCGTCGGTCTTCTCCGCCGTGCTCGCGGAGATAGTGAATCAGCGCGTCGACCGAGGTGAGAAAATCGACCGCCTCCGTCGCGACGCCGAGGCGCGTGAACTTCTCGACGTAGGCCGCTACGCTGCGCGAGGAGTTGTTTGTCAGAAAGCGGTACTGCCCGCCGCGTGCGCGGATGGCAGAGAGCAGCTCGCGGACGCTGGGAAAAAGCCGGTCGCCCAAGTACAGCGTGCCGTCGAGGTCGAAAAGAAAGAGCTTTTTGCGCTGAAGAAGATTATGGTCAACCATCAGTCACGCCTTCTTTTTGCTGTCGATCGCAATGAAGAAGAATGAGCTCACCGCCAGAAAATAGGGGTAGAAGAGGTTTGGGATGATGTCGAACGCGGAGATGGCGTAGCCCAGTTCATGCGCCGCGGAGATGGCAACGAGCATCTGCGCGCCGTAGGGGATGATGCCCTGGAAGATGCAGGAGAACGTGTCGAGGATCGACGCGGCCTTGCGCGGGGTGATGCCGTACTCCTCGCTCATCTCCTTGGCGATGGGGTTCGCCATAACGATCGCAACGGTGTTGTTCGCGGTGGCAATGTCCATCGCGCCGACGAGAAGGCCCATGCCGATCTGGCCGCCGCGCTTGCCGCGAAACGCCTTTTTGATCCAGCCGAGCAGCGCTTCAAAGCCGCCGTACTCACGGATCAGCGCACAGATGGCGGAAACTAAGATCGCGACCATCGAGGTTTCAAACATCCCGGCCGCGCCGCTGCCCATGTTTTCGAGCAGGGCCTTGACTGCGAGGATGCCGGTCTGCCCCGTCGCGCCGGTCGCGAGCGCGATGACCGCGCCGGATACGATACCGATGAGCAGCACGACAAAGACGTTGATACCGATGATACCGCCGATGAGCACGAGCACATAGGGGATGATCTGAATGAGATTGTAGGCAGGGATGGGCGCGGGGTGCACGTCCGCATTCAGCGTCAGCACGAGGATGAGTGCGAGCGACGCGAGCGCGGCGGGGAAGGCGATATGGAAATTTTCGCGGAATTTGTCCTTCATCGCGCAGCCCTGCCCGTTGCAGGCAGCGATGGTTGTGTCGGAAATGAAGCTCAGATTGTCACCGAACATTGCCCCGCCCATGACGGACGCGACACACAGCGGCAGGGAATAGCCGCTCGCCGCGGCGATGGGGATGGCGATGGGCGTGATGAGCGTGATGGTGCCGACGCTCGTGCCCATCGCGGTGGAGACAAAGCAGCTTACGACGAACAGCACCGCCACGGCGAATTTCGACGGGATGATCGAGAGCATGAAGTACGCAACGCTCTCCGCACTCGAGCGGCCCACGACGCCGACGAACATACCCGCGGCTAAGAAGATGAGCAGCATCGTGATGATGTTCTTATCGCCCACACCATGGCCCATCAGCGTGAGCTTTTCGTCGAACGACAGCGCGCGGTTCTGGCAGCAGGCTACGAGCAGCGCAATGAGGAAGATGACGACGATGGGGATGGAATAAAATCCCATCGGGATTTTGAGCACGTACTCAAAGATCAGGCCGAGGCCCAGATACAGGACAAGGAACACTAAGATCGGCAGCAGCGCCGCGGGATTGGCTTTTTTCGACATGGGACGATTCTCTCTTTCTCCAAACATAAAAAAAGCTCCTGCGCGGAGCTTTTTGTGCGATATGAATTATTATAAGGAGGGAATAGATGCTTGTCAAGTAAGACTTAACTAAATTTGAGCGCAAAAGGGCTTGACAGAAATGCTCTAATCTGTTAGTGTACAAATATACTCTAACAGATTAGAGAGGGAACAAGATGGAAACGCCGAAAATTTTTGAAAGCGAATACCGCTTTTGCCAAATTCTGTGGGCACACGAGCCGGTCAGGAGCCGCGAACTTGTCGCCCTCTGCGCCGAGCACCTGGGCTGGAAACCGACGACGACCTACACGGTCATCAAACGGCTCTCTGAGCGCGGGGTGCTGAAAAACGAGAATACTGTCGTCACGTCGCTCATCGCACAGGACGAGGCGCAGACCGCCGAGATCGACGAGCTGCTCGACAAGCGCTTCGACGGCTCGCTGCCCGCGTTCGTCGCCGCGTTTACAAAGTCGAGCCACGTGAGCGACAAAGAGCTTGACGAGGTGCAGAAAATGATCGACCTTTATCGAAAGGAGAATCATCATGGATGACGTCTTTTTGAAGCTCGTGAACCTCAGCATCAGCGCAAGCTGGCTCATTCTGGCGGTGCTCGTGCTGCGGGTTGTCCTCAAAAAAGCGCCGAAGTGGGTCATGCCGCTTCTCTGGGGTGTGGTCGCGCTGCGGCTTGTCTGCCTGTTTTCGATTGAAAGCGCGCTCTCGCTCATCCCGAGCGCCGAGACCATCCCGAGCGAGATCGTGACCGAAACGCGCGAGCCGGTGCTCTACGAGCAGGCGACGCTCGATATCGTCACGAATCCGACGCTGCCTTCGGCGGCGGAGGTCCCCGTCGGCGTGAGCCGCCAGCAGGCGCAGGTGGACTTCAACATCTATAGCGTCCTCTGGTTCGCCGGTATGGCGGCGCTGCTCGTCCACGCGCTCGTGAGCGCGGGAAAGCTGAAAAGAAAGCTCGCAACGGCGATTTTGCTGCGAGATAACATCTACGAGAGCGAATTTGTCGATTCGCCGTTTGTCTTCGGCGTGGTGAAGCCGAACATTTATCTTCCCATGCACATGGACGAGGGGACGGCGGCGTATGTCATCGCGCACGAGCGCGCGCACCTTGCCCGCCGCGACCACTGGTGGAAGGTGCTGGGCTACCTCGTGCTCGCGCTGCACTGGTTCAACCCGCTGGTGTGGGTCGCCTACATCCTCTTCTGCCGCGACATCGAGCTCGCGTGCGATGAAAAAGTCGTCAAGGGGCTGGATGGCGCGGCACGCGCAGACTATTCGCAGGCGCTGTTGTCCTGCGCCGCGCCGAAAAGAGCCGTCGCGGCCTGCCCGCTGGCATTCGGCGAGGGGAACATCAAAACGCGCGTGAAAAGCGCGCTGCACTATAGAAAGCCCGCGTTTTGGGTCGCCGCCGCGGCGGTGCTCGCGGTCGTGATCGTGGCCGTGTGCTTTTTGACGAATCCGAGGTCGGAGCGCGGCAGCCTTGTCTGGGCGCAGAAGCTGAATGCGGCGGACGTTGCGTCAATCGAGCTCTACGTTCCGGCGGAAGGGGAGGCGCGGCAGTATAAAAAACTCGATACGGAAGAAATGGCACAGGCAGTCGAACTGATCAACAGCAGCCGCGGCACATATATCGAAAAACCGGAGACGGTTTACGCCGGCTTGCCGGTGTGGTTCCTTCTCACGATGGACGACGGCACGGTGCATGCTGTCGGCAGCGTAGTGGGCCATTATCTGATCATCGACGGCGATACTTTTGATGCGGACGTCGAGAATCAGGCGGAATGGGAAAACTATGTGCTAAAGGGCGATTCGGCAAGTCCGATCGACATGGCAGACCGGCTGTCGTATGCACTCTATGGGATGACAACGGGGGTGTATACGCTCGGCGAGGCCGTTTTCGAGGATTCCGTCTGGGAAACCAGCTATGAGGAGACCTTTGCCAATACGAAGTCCACGCCCGAGCTGTGGCTTTCCTCCGCACTTGGCACGGACATGACCGGTATTCTGTACGGTACAGTGACGGCGGCGAGAGGATACAGCTACCGCTTTTCGGAGTGGGAGGAGATCGACCTGACCGTGAGCAACTTCGACTGGCTGTTCCGCAGCGCGAGCGGCGAAGACTGGAATGGCACGAGCGCTGCGAAGCTGCGCCGCGAAAATGCTCACGCTTGGCGCGGTACGAAAACGGCCGATGACGACAATGCAACAGCCACGATACCGGAGATCGCGCGTCAGGATGAGCTTGCAGCGATGGACCAGTGGCTGCTATTGCAGCAGAAGGACGGCAGTCTTTACCTCGTGATGGGCTATCGCAGCGGGGGACTTCCCTACAGCGGGGCGCATCCCTACCGCTGGATCGTCCGCCTGAACGGCGGCGCGACCGAGCTGACCCGCGCTGACCTGAACGGCGACGGGATCGAGGAAGTGATCTCCTATACCGGCACTTCCACGCAGGAGCCGTACCGGCTGCGGGTGAGCAATCAGAGCGGCGAAGAGCTCTGGAGCGCGGAGCTGGGGCTGGCGCACGTGGGCTGGAGCAGCTATTTCCTCTATCGCGACAGCGTCAAGACGGCGCTGCTGTGCTACGAGCCGACGATGTATCAGGGCGAGGCATCGTATTCCTACGAGCTCTTTATGCTCAGTGAAAACGGGACGACCACGCTGGCGGAGAATTCGGTGAGCTTCAGCGTAAATTCCGATTCCGCCGATTCATGGCCCGTCGAGGCGCGGAAATTCGCGGACGAGGTCAACAGGCTTTTAGACAAGAGCGAGCTGCTGTTCTCCACGCTGAACGCCGAGCTGCATTCCTACGGCGACGGCACGGTCATCCGCTGCGCAGAACCGTCGGAGAGCGACGGAAGCAGGGCGCTGGCGTCCGCCGACCTCGACAACGACGGCAGGGCAGAGCAGATCATCTGCGAGAAAGCGTTCGGCGGCTATGAGCTGTGCGTCGTCGACGACAACGGCGAGGAGCTGATGCGCGACCGCATGTGGGAGGGCGACGTCTACTTCCTCTGCCGCGAAAACGGACGCGACATGCTGCTGCAATACAGCTTGTTCGAGGGCAAAAATCAAGACGCGATCAGCTATTGTGACTACTACTACGGCCTTCACACCTTTGACGGCGGCAAACTGAACATCGTGGAAAACAACAACACGAGCATTTATCTGAACTGGGACGGAACGCAGAACGGCGATTGGGGCGAATCGCAGCAGGCATTCGCAGCGCGCGTCAATGAGCTGATCGACCAGAGCGAATTTCTCATTGCCCAACAGGACGGCGAGCTCATTTTGACGAGCGAGGTGCAGCGCTGGTACTGCGTATCGCCGAAAACGATCAGAGTGGCAATGGATGACACAACGATCTATATCGACAGAAAAAGCTGGGACTTTGCCGAACAGTACCCGTCGCTCAAAGGGTTTGAGGACATTGGGACCGCAGGCAACTACTTTGTGGCGTTCGGTAGACTGGGGGAGAAAAACGACCTCTACGTGGTGTTCAATTTCGTGGCCGGCACGCTGCTCAAGACCTTCCCCGGCAACAACCTTATCTGGCAAGGAGATGACCTTTCCACCGCGGTCTACTCCTACCGGTCCGACGTCTACGCGCTCAACGGGACGAAGCTCGCCGCGCTCGAACTCGCGAGCGGCGAGGAGATCAGCGGCCTCGCCTTTGCGCCCGACGGCGTGTCGATCATTGCGACGGTCTCCGGTAAGAGCGGCGAGCGTAAGGTGACGGTCACGCGCGAGGGCAGCGCGTAGCAGACCTCGCTCACCGACTGGACGGAGGGCGACGGCGCGGAGCGCACGTACTTCGCCCCTGTCGGGATCGAGGGGAACGAGACATTTCTGGCGACGGTCGGCGTGAGCTACCGGCTGGAACAGCAGTCGGACGGCACATCCCGCATCGCGGAGATCACAGGCGCGGAGGGGCTCACGCTGCCGCACTACCGTCACGGCTGGGTCAGCGTGGACGAAAAGGCAGACGTCCTGGGCGCCGTGATCGCGGACGACGGCAAGAGCGCCGACGTGACGGTGCAGTATTACGCGAGCCTTGGGTCGGGGTATCAGACGTACACGGCGGTGGTTCATATTGTCGCACCGTAGGGTGCGAAGGGGATTCCTGCATCGTGCAGGAGTGCGCTAAAGGGGGATACTCTCTTTCTTGAAAGAGAGTATCCCCCTTTATAACCCCCGAGAGAAAGGACGAGGGGCCTTCCCCCTCGATCCCGCACATTGGCAGTCTGTATCTCGAAGAGCTGCGGCGCTTGCCGAATCAGGTGCGGTGTACATGGCTTCGCCATGAATCCCTGCGAATCGTGACCGTTTTGCAACCGCGCCTTACTGTCGTGAGGCGCGAGTGACGTTTGCTCGGCGGCAGACTGCGTGCGAAATAGCGGCATTGCTGCGCTCGCCGCATTGATGAGACTGGCGGTAGACGGAAATTAGGCTGCACTTCTACGAGACTGGCAGAGCGGCAGCGGGTAGTAGAAGCAAGCCAAATCGTATAGCAACACCCAACGCGGCTTTGCCGCGCTATGGGCAGTGCAATCGGCAAGCATTGCAGCTCTTCGAGCTGCTCGCTTGCAATGGAAGCCTTTCTCTTGGGGTTTCAAAGGGGCCATTCTCTTTTGCAAAAGAGAATGGCCCCTTTGTTCCGCTTCCCTGCGCGGCGCAGGGGAACAAAGTACAGCGCTGCCGCGCTGTGATATGTTACCCTTGACGTTTTTTGAAGGTTAAGTAACCTTCAAGCATCAGGCTCGCCGCGACGGCGTCGACGGTTTTCTTGCGCTCCTTGGCGCGCTTGCCATTATTCAATAGAATATTGTGCGCGTCGACGGTCGTGCGGCGCTCATCCCAGAGCGTGACGGGGAGCGACGTGGCCTCGCGCAGCATCTCGGCAAAGCCCTCGGCCTTTTCTGCGCGGGGGCCGCGCGTGCCGTCCATGTTGAGTGGGTGGCCGAGCACGAGCTCTGAGACCTCGTGCTCGGAGATGAGCGGCAGCAGCTTTTCGATGACCGCTTCGGGCCGGTACGCGGTGATAACGGTCGAAAATCCAGTGAGCGTCAGCGTGCGGTCGGAGATCGCGACGCCGGTGTGCGCGTCGCCGTAGTCGATGGCCATGATTTTCATAAAATTGCCTCCTGAGCGTTTCTTTTGACTGCCAGCATACAGGATTTTCACCCAAAAAGCAAGCGCAGGGCAGGGAAGTGGCGTGCGGAAACGGAAAAATCGCGTCAAGAGAGGCAGCGGGAGAGAAAAAACAGGGGAAAGAGCGCAAAATCTGCGCGATTTTCTGCAAAAACGTGCAAAAAGTGCTTGACGGCTGGACATGACATGTGGTATCATCTTACTTACCTGTGAAAGAGGGCTTTCTTTTTGCGCGCTTTTGCTTCTCGGCACGCAAGGGAAAAGCACCCCTCAAATTTGAGAGCAGGGAGGCAATCGCCAGCTTCATGCCGCTTTTGGCAAATGGAGCTGAGTAAATAAGGAGGTGCCGTTAGATGCGCATTAAGATCACGCTCAGATGCAACGAGTGCAAGCAGAGAAACTACAACACGATGAAGAACAAGAAGAATA
>ERZ506887.1249-NODE-1249-length-13822-cov-4.719256_pt1 | contig 13822 bp, 9 predicted proteins | sample MGYA00512905_ERZ506887 | MGnify/ENA metagenome assembly ERZ506887 | reverse complement strand
AAATTCCAGCAGTCCGTCCTTCTGCATTTTTCCGAGCTCAAGCGAAAGCCCGCTGCGTTCCACGGCGAGATAATCCGCCAGCTGTTGCCTTGAAAACGGAATGTCGAATTCATAGCGACCGAGACGCTGTGCCTCAGCAGAAAGGTACGACATCAACTTGCCCCTTGTTGTCCGTTGCCCCATGTGGGTGAGTTTTTCATTCTGAAGCAGATTTTTCTCGGCAAGCTCCGCCAGCAGATTTCGTATGATGCGGTTGTGATGCTCACAGGCGGAGGAGCAGACGGTGAGAACACGTCTGATGTTCAGAAGCATTACCGTAACCGGAGTTTCGGCAACGACGCTCACGTTCAGCACCGCGCCGGGCGCGCAGGCAAAGGAGGCGGCATAAACCTGCCCCTGCCCCGCTTTTGAGAGAATATTTCGGTTTCCCCAGATATCCTCCTGTATAATAATTATGCTTCCGGACAAAACGATTCCCACGGATTCCGCCGTGTCCCCGACGCGGAGCAGAAAAGCGTCCTTCGGAAAGGCTTCCCGCCTTGCTTCAAGGCAGGAGAGCATCGGTTCAAGCTCCTCCTCTGCAATTCCCGAAAACAGCTGGGAGGAGCGGATAACAGGTAAAAATTCTTTCATAAAAAACTTCTTTCGTTGAAAATTCAACTGACTTGTTGATTCTATTATACTATAATATAGACAAAAAAGCAAGGAGATTTTTATGAAGAGAAGAATTATTGAAATTGATAAGGACAAATGCAACAGTTGCGGAGCATGTGCAGCCGCATGTCACGAGGGAGCGATCGCCATGGTGGGCGGAAAAGCGCAGCTGATGCGGGATGATTACTGTGATGGTCTGGGCGACTGTCTGCCCGCATGTCCCACAGGCGCGATCACCTTCGTGGAGCGCGAAGCCGCCGCCTATGATGAAGCCGCAGTCATGGCAAACAAGCAGAAGATGATGCAGGAAAAGATGAGGAACGAAGGGATGACTCTGCCGTGCGGCTGCCCGGGAACAAAGTCAAGAAGAATCGAGCATAACGAAAGCGAAAACGCCGCGGCGATGCCCGCGGGACAGGTCAGCCGGCTTTCTCAGTGGCCGGTGCAGATAAAGCTTGTTCCCGTGAACGCACCGTACTTTAACGGAGCAAAGCTGCTTATCGCCGCCGACTGCACGGCATATGCGTATGCGGCTTTTCATGAGAGGTTTATCAAAGGACACATTACGCTTGTCGGTTGTCCGAAGCTGGACGGCGTGGATTATGCCGATAAGCTGACCGAGATTATCCGCGAAAACGATATAAAAAGCGTCACCGTCGTGCGTATGGAGGTTCCCTGCTGCGGAGGGCTTGCGCAGGCGGCGATAACCGCTCTGAAAAACAGCGGGAAATTTATCCCGTGGCAGATTGTCACAATCTCCACGGACGGAAAAGAGCTTTCATAATCGCAAGCTTCTTCGGTCTTTGAACCGCCGCTCTCCGCTCCAAGATGAAAAGACATTTATCGTGTGATATCAAGCGATAATTACTGCTATTGTGAAAAAACAGTTGCGGCGCGGGACATTTCCCGCGCCGCAGTGATATAATTATCGGATTTTCAATCCTTTTCCACGACCACATCAGTAAACTGCGAGCTGTCTGTTGTTGTGCCGGATGAGTCGGGAGAAAAGGTAAGGACGGTTACAAGAATTAAGACCAGAACATATACGGCAATAGTGCCGCCGACGATGAAGGCTATTGCTTTCCAAACTCTTTTCGCACGCCTGTTTTTGATTGCAAGCTGTTCGTTGATTCTGGAAAGCTGTTCCGCCAAAGCATCCGGCTGTTCTGCCGTTTCGATTTTTGAGCCGAGCAGCCGGCTTACCGGTACCTCTAAAATCTCCGCCAGCTTTATCAGTAATTCGGAGTCGGGAACGGAAAGACCCTTTTCCCATTTTGAAACGGTCTGCCTTACGACATTCAGCCTCGTCGCCAGTTCTTCCTGCGTGATACCTTTTCTCTTGCGAAGTGCTTTTAAGTTATCCTGAAACATAGTGAATTCCTCCTTTGCACTCTCATTATATTGCAGAAAGCTGCGTTGCTTCAAGCAACGCAAATTAACATCGCCCGCTTTTGCATTCTTACGAGATTATTTTACCATGCATTTTGGAATTTTTCTATCGCTCAGCCAAAAAGTCTTTGCAGAAATCACCGTCCGGAACAATCTCGATTTTGGTTACACCGCCGGTGCGGTTAATGGTGCGGATGCGTATGAGAAAAATGCGTTTCAACAGAAATGCCATGTCAATTTTTTATGGCTATATCATTTTTTGTTTCTTCCCGAACACAATGCCTGTAAGAGGAGACAAGCCCTCCGTGGAGATTATTCTTTCCGAATAAATTATACCATTTTTTCGACCGTTTTTCAAGCGAGAGAAAAAGTGAATACAGTCATAACCACCGGCTTTGCCGGTGGTTATGACTGTGTTATTCTTCGGATTCATCCGATTCATCGGAATCGTCTTTTTCGGGGGCTTTTCGCGAGGGCTTTGCCTTTACCTCTGCGAGCGGATTGTGCTGCATGGCATCCTCCATGAGCTTATTGCTTGCATGGGTGTAAATCTGCGTGGTATTGAGCTGTTCATGCCCGAGTATCTCCTTCAGGGTCAGCACATCGACGCCGCCCTCCTGATACATGAGCGTCGCCGCCGTGTGGCGCAGCTTATGAACGGAATACTGCTTGTAGTCCAGCCCTGCCGCGGAGAAATATTTATATGCCATCCACTGCACGGTTTTCACGCTTATGCGCTGATGGCGACTGCTTAAAAAAAACGCGTTTTTATCCTTTATCTCGACATCCTTTCCGCGGACGCGCAGATAATTTTTCATAGCATCGCGGCAGGCATCGTTGAGATAGACTATGCGCTCCTTATTACCCTTTCCGACTACGCGCAGAGAACGGAGCTCCCTGTCCACATCGGAAAGATTTATGCCGACAAGCTCGGAGAGACGCATGCCGCAGTTGAGAAAGAGCGTGAGTATGCAGTAGTCGCGCTCTTTTGTCTTGGATTCGGGGTCGTCAAGCACGCTCTGGAGCAGGGCAAGACTTTCGTCGAGCGAAAGGAATTTCGGGAGAGATTTTTTCTTTTTTGGCGATTCGATATCGTTTGCGGGATTCTGCGTGAGGAGCTTTTCGCTGACGGTGAGATATTTGAAAAACGATTTTATTGCCGAGAGCTTGCGCGAACGTGCCGCGGCGTTGTTGCCGCGCTCGTTTGCGCAGAAAGCCATAAATTCCAGTATTTCAAGTGTGGTGATACTGCGGACAAATTCATCGTCCACGCAGGCGATGGATATCTTTTCAAATTTCTCTTCTTCCGGAATACTCCCCTCCCTTGCCGAGATGAGATAGCGGAAGAATGTGCGCAGATCAAGCCCGTATTCGTCAACGGTCTTTTTGCTTCGTCCCTGTATTACGCGCTTGTATCGCAGAAACCGCTCGACAACGGGACTTTTGTCATCGGCGCGGGCAAAATTATCATCCATATACGGCTCTCCTCCTGACCTGCAGCGGCATTTTACAAATCAAGTATATCATATTTTTGCGAAAATGTAAACTTTTTCGGGATATAAAATTATTTTTTCTCCCTTGTATTGAAGAATGGGCGAAAATGTTGTATACTAAAGAAAAAGCATCGGTCGATTCTTTTCGCTCAAAATGAAAAAGAGGATTGTTTTATGAAGATAAAGAACTTCTTTCACAATAACGGATATATTATAGTCAAGCTGATAGTGACGCATCTCTGCATGGCTATTTTCGGCATAATGGTGTATATGCCGTTCAGCACCGAAAATCCGACAGGTAAATTCTTCTGCCTTGCTCTCGGTGTATGCGCGGTGATTTTCTATGCTTATCTCATCCATATCCAGATGTGGGATGTCGGCGCCAAGGACAGCATAGATACAGCCGCAGGCAAGCGTCGCAAGACGCCGCTCAAGGGTTTTGCGCTCGGGCTTATAGCGGCGATACCCGATATTCTTCTCTGCGTTTCGTATGTCATCCTGTGGTATTATCGCGAGTATTCCATGGGACTGAGCAGAGCTTCCATAACGGTGGGCTTCATCACCGCGCTTTGGGAGGGCATGTTCATGGGCATTAAAAACGGTGCTTTCGACAGTGGTTTCGTATATTATTTCCTCATCGTGCCTTTTGTACCCGCAGTTTTTGCCGAGCTTTCATATCTCGTCGGGCTTCGTCAGTGGAAGCTCTTCAAGCCCGCAAAGAAATGATTCTTTCCGCTCTGCCGAGAGGCAGGGCGGAACTGATAAAAACTCATACTTTTTCCCGCATTTGAATATACATTTCCATAAAAGATTTTTTGGGAGATGATATATTATGGCAAAATGCAGAGGGGCATTTACGGCGGCGAAATTCTGTCTTTTTTCGGTGATACTTGTTATCACGGGGCTTCTTGCGGGGAGCGCGCTTTCCGGCGGGAAAGATTCTTTTTTCGCCGCTTTTTTGCAGACCGCGGCAGAGCCTGCGGCGGCAAATGAAAAGCGCATAACGATAGTTATAGACGCGGGGCACGGCGGCATGGACGGCGGTGCCGTTTCCGACACGGGCGTGCTTGAAAAGGATCTGAACCTTGCCGTCGCGTCAAAGCTCTGCGAGCTTTTCCGCCTTGCTGACGTCGATGTCGTAATGACGCGCAGCGATGACAGAATGCTCTGCTCCGAGGGGAGCAATCATAAGAAGCGCGACGACCTTGCGCGCCGTGTGGAAATTGCCGAGAGCTACGAAAACGCCGTTTTCGTCAGCATACATATGAACAAATTCCCCGTGGAAAAATACAGCGGACTTCAGGTTTATTATTCGCGGGCAAACGAAGCCTCGCGCGATATAGCCGAGAGCATTCAGAATAAGACGGCGGATTTTCTCCGGAGTGAAAACAAGCGGAAAATAAAGCCCGCCGATTCATCTATCTATGTGCTCGATAATCTGGAGCTTCCCGCGGTGCTTGTGGAATGCGGCTTTCTCTCAAACCGAGCCGAAGCGACTCTGCTCGGCACAGCGGCTTATCAGGATAAACTCGCCTGCGTCATCTATGCGGCGGTATGCGATGCGATTTCAAAGTAAAAGACTTTTATAAGAGGTAAAAAATGAAGAAGAAAACGGTTTATGTCTGCAGTGAATGCGACTATCAGAGTGCAAAATGGATGGGAAGATGCCCCTCCTGCGGCGCATGGAATACCTTCGTCGAGGAGACCTATGAGGAGGCTCCTGCGGCAGGCTCGGAGAAGAAAACGGCAAAGCGCCTGATGCTCTCGGGAAGCGGAGACTCCGCACCGGAAAAGCTTGATGCGCTTGTCCTCCCCGAATATATGCGCACAAAGAGCGGCATGAGCGAATTTGACCGCGTGCTCGGCGGCGGCATAGTCACCGGCTCCGTCTCGCTTCTGTCGGGCGAGCCCGGCATAGGCAAATCGACACTGCTTCTTCAGATATGCCGCAGTATTGCCGAGAGCAAGCGCGTGCTTTATGTTTCGGGCGAGGAATCTGTCGGGCAGATTTCCATGCGTGCAAAGCGCCTCGGGATAAAGAGCGACAATATTTATGTTCTCGCCGAATCCGACGCGGCAAAGATTATCTCGCATTGCGAGAGGCTGAAGCCCGATGTGATGATAATCGACTCTATCCAGACCATGTATCATAATGAGAGTGCTTCTGTTCCCGGCAGTGTGACGCAGATAAGAGAGAGCGCCTCTATTTTCATAAACAAGGCAAAATCCGACGGCACAAGCATAATCCTCGCCGGTCATGTAAATAAAGAGGGAAGCATAGCGGGCCCGAAAACGCTTGAGCATATGGTGGATACCGTGCTCTATTTCGAGGGCGAGCCGCGGCAGAGCTTCCGCGTGATACGCGCGGTGAAAAACCGTTTCGGCTCGACAAACGAAATCGGCGTTTTCGAGATGACGGATGCGGGACTGCGCGAGGTGGAAAATCCCTCCGAGGCTCTGCTTGCGGACAGACCGGCAGGCGTTTCGGGCAACTGTGCCGTATGCGTTATCGAGGGCACGCGCCCCATCATCGCTGAGATTCAGGCGTTGACTACGTCGACTGTCTATCCGTCGCCGCGTCGCATGTCGGCAGGCATGGATTATAACCGCATGGCACTTATCCTTGCCATTCTCGAAAAGCGGCTCGGGCTTCGCTTTTCTTCGCTTGACGTCTATCTCAATGTCATAGGCGGACTTCATATAGAGGAGACGGCGTCAGACCTCGGCGTCGCGCTCGCTCTCATTTCGTGCATACGCGATATTCCCGTGCCGGATGATGTTCTTTGCATAGGCGAGCTCGGACTTTCGGGCGAGTGCCGCGCCGTATCGAGGCTTGAGTGGCGTGTACGGGAGGCGGCAAGACTCGGTTTCCGCAGAATATACGCGCCTGCGCGCGGCGCGTCGGCGATAAAGGCACCCGACGGTGTAAAAATTGTCCCTGTGCGCAGTATTTTCGATATTCTTTCCGTTCTTGCACCGAAAAAGGCTTCGGAATAAGAAAAATATCGCGTTATTTATCAAAATCCGATTGACTTTTTTTTATTGAAATGATAATATATTCTATAGACTAAAAATTATAGGAGTGTAAAATATGGCAAACGACAAAAAAATGGTCGAGCAGATAACATCCATGGATGTTGATTTTGCAAAGTGGTATACCGATATATGCCTCAAAGCCGACCTTGTTGACTATTCGGGCGTGAAGGGATGCATGATAATCCGACCTTATGGCTATGCTATATGGGAAAATATACAGAAGATACTCGACTCTAAATTCAAGGAACTCGGGCATGAAAATGTCTATATGCCGATGTTCATCCCCGAGAGCCTGCTCAATAAAGAGAAAGAACATGTGGAGGGCTTTGCCCCCGAGGTTGCATGGGTAACTCACGGCGGTTCGGACGTGCTTCCCGAGAAGCTTTGCGTGCGCCCCACCTCCGAGGTGCTTTTCTGCGATCATTATGCAAATATAATCAAATCCTACCGCGACCTGCCGAAGCTTTATAATCAATGGTGCAGTGTTGTCCGTTGGGAGAAAACAACCCGTCCTTTCCTGCGCACGAGAGAATTTCTCTGGCAGGAGGGACACACGATGCATGCCACAGCCGAGGAGGCAATAGAAGAAACAGAGCGCATGCTCGGCGTTTATGCCGATTTCCATGAGCATGACCTCGCCATCCCTGTTATCAAGGGTAAAAAGACCCCAAGCGATAAATTTGCGGGCGCTGAGGATACATATGCCATCGAGGCTCTCATGCATGACGGTAAGGCACTTCAGGCAGGCACATCGCATTTCTTCGGCGACGGTTTTGCCCGTGCTTTCAATATCAGATATCTCTCCAAGGAAAATAAACTCGAATATCCTTTCCAGACATCATGGGGCACGACGACCCGCATGATAGGCGGAATTATCATGACGCACGGCGATGACAACGGTCTTGTTCTTCCGCCTGCCGTAGCGCCTATTCAGGTTGTTATTATCCCCGTAGCGGCTCACAAGCCCGGCGTTGTCGAGAAGGCAGAGGAGCTTAAGGAAGCTCTTAAGGGCTTCAGAGTGAAGCTGGATTCAAGCGATCAGAGCCCCGGCTGGAAATTTGCCGAATATGAAATGAAGGGTGTTCCGCTCAGAATAGAAATAGGTCCGCGCGATATCGAAGCGGGTCAGTGCGTGATAATGATGCGCCATAATCTTGAAAAGGTTACGGTGCCGCTCGAAAATATCGCAAAAACAGTGGAAGAGATGCTTGAAAAGGTTCGCGAAGGTATGTATGAAAAGGCTCTGGCAAACCGTCAGCGCCGTACATTCGACTGCAAGACTATCGATGAGATAAACGAAGCACTCAAAAACGGCGACGGTTTTATCCGTGCCATGTGGTGTGGCGACGAGGCTTGCGAGGACAAGGTAAAGGAAATGACAGGCGCAGGCTCGCGTTGCATTCCGCTTGAGCAGGAGCATATCTCCGATACCTGCGTTTGTTGCGGTAAGAAGGCGGAGAAGATGGTTCTCTGGGCAAAGGCATATTAAAAATGGATTGCTAAAAAAGTGCAGACCGAAAAAGTGAAAGGGTAAATGTTTTTATTTGATAAAGATATCTATGAAAGCTAAAACTTTCACTAATATCGATTTTAAGGAAGGCAGGCAATCCGCCGCGCGGATTGCCTGCTTTTGTTGTATCAAGAAAACCACCCGCTAAGCGGGTGGTTCCGGAAATGCTTTCTTTTCTGTCGATTCTGCGCATAGCCAATACCAATTTTTGAATTTAGTTTTTTGACACTCCGCTGTCCGTTATGCGAAAATCCGCATGACGGACAGATTTTTCATTCTGCCGAAGCTTTCCTTGCAACGCTGAACTTTACCTCATGACTGCCGCCGTCAAGAGCGAAGCGAAAGGCAAAAATATCATCGGTGTATATCCGCTCGCCATCGAGCACTATCATATCCCTTTCGCCCAAACGCACCTCTATGCCGTATGCCGTTTTTCCGATGCTCACATCGAGCGAAAAGGTATCGAAATATTCCGAGAGGCATGGGCGGAGTGTGAAATACGCCCCTCTCATGCAAAAGCCGCAGAGATATTTTATTATCGCCGTGCGGTACCACCCCGCCGCACCCGTATACCAGCTCCAGCCGCCTCTGCCCATATGGTCGGGATTTGCATAGATATCGCCCGCCATGACATACGGCTCTATCCTGTATCTTTCGCGCAGGAAGCCGTCACGTGTGCGAAGCGTCGGATTTATCTCGAAAAGCACCCTTGTGCCTGCGTGATATTTGCCTGCGGCAAGAAGCCCGAGCGCCGCCCAGACTGCGGCATGGGTATACTGTCCGCCGTTTTCGCGCAGTCCCGCAAGATAACCCTTGATATATCCGGGCGAATTTCTGCCCGAAACAAAAGGCGGAGAGAGCAGGCGCCACAGCTTATATCGCTCGCTGTAGAGCAGGTCATACGAGGTTTTTGCCGCTGCACTCACACGGCGCCGCTCCTCCTCATCGCCACCGAGAAAATACATGTCAAATGCGGCAAAAGCCTGCGAGAGCGCGTCTGTTTTGCATTCGTCGCAGTCGCGTGAGCCGAGCTTGTCGCCGTTATCATAGTAAGCGCGAAGGAATCTGTCGCCCTCAAAGCAGTTTACTGCCGCCGCGTGAAGCATGCGACTCTTTTCGCGCAGAAAAAGCGCCGTTTCATGCTCGCCCCTCATATCGCAGATATCGGCAAAGCGGAAAAGCACTATCGCCGCAAACTGCGTAAGCCATACGCTCTCGCCCTTTCCCTGCGAGCCGACGGTATTCATACCGTCGTTCCAGTCGCCGTCGCCTATTTTGGCAAGCCCATGCGCGCCGATACCGTCAAGAAGCCGATAGAGAGCCCGCAGGCAATGGCGATAGATATCCTCTCGCTCGTCGGATGGCGGCACTCTCTCATATCTTTCATGCTCCTCCGGCGAGAGCGGCACGGAAGAAAGATAACGCACGCTCACATCAAGTATCGCGCCGTCGCCTGTCGCAGTGATATATTCGGAGACGGTATAAGGAAGCCAGAGCATATCGTCGGAGCAACGCGTGCGTACTCCTTGGTCGAGCAGAGAAAAATCGCGCACGCTATGCCACCAATGAAACACATCTCCCTCGGGAAACTGATGTGCCGCACAGCGGATTATCTGGTATTTTGCCTCCTCGGGAGCCTCCGCCAGAAGCGAAAGCGTATCCTGAAGCTGATCGCGAAAGCCCCATGCGCCGCCCACCTGATAAAAGGCGGCTCTGGCATAGAGGCGGCTTGCCCTTACCTGATAGGGAATCCATTTGTTTACACTCAGATCAAAGAGTGCGTCGCCGCTACCGAGCTTTATCATGTCCCTCTCCTCATCATGTGCCATGCCGCGGCAAAGATAGCGGTGCGCTCCGTTTACCGAGAGGTAGAAGACGGCGCTTTCGCTATGGGAGAGTGCGAAGCGGACAGCCGCCGCCGCGATATCCTCCGTGCCGAGCGAGAGCCGCTCGCCGCTGGCAAGTGCTATGCCGTCTGTATATGTCGCCGTGCCTATATGCCCGCCGACACCGACCGTGACAAAGAATCGCCCCGTGCCGTAGTCCGCAAGAGCCGAAAGCGAAATCTCGCTTTCGCTCTTTTCATAGTGTATCATGCCGTGCGGTGCGCCCATATCGGGCGTCACGGCATAGTATGCCATGCAGTAAACAGGTTCGCCATGCCGCGACTCAAGCGTAAGCTCTATTCTCTTCACGGGAAATCTGCCGCAGATGCCGACCTTAACCGTGTAGTCTATATATGAAAGGAGTGTGCCGTAATACTGCGCATCCGAGAAAGTATAATTTACCCTCGCGGCACAGGCGACAAGGTCATAATCCGTATACTCACCCGTCTCATGAGCCGAGGCAAATATGCGCAGGCAGAGCCGCTCGCCCCTGTCCTCACGCATATTGTCGGCGCTGTGCGGCGAGAGCCTGCGCAGTGCGGAATTTGAAAAATAAGTGAAGCCGAGCGAGTTTTCACTCACCACCGTGCCGAAGGCTCTGCCCGCAAGCACATGGGTAAAAGGCGCTCCGCCGTGCGGCTTTATGAAAGTGTAGCCATCCTCATGAAAGACGCCCGTGCCGATACTCTCTACGGCTTTTATCTCCGGATTTTGTGCCGTAGGATAAGGCTCGGTTTTCAGAGCGGATATCAGGCTGCGCCCGAAATCGGGCGAAATCTCGATATTTCTCTGCTCCGACCTTGCATAAACCGCAGGCTCTATTCTGCAATCGAAATATACGCGGCAGATGCGCCGCATGAAATAGCGCATTTCCTCCGTCAGCATGCTGTCGTTTATCGTGAAGATGCCGTTTTCCGAGCCGAGGAAGGCGCGGCAACCCAGCTCGCCTATCAGCTCGTTTATCCTCTTTTCGAGCGGTCTGTTGTAGAGGTCACGCTCGGCATGGAGAATAGCGAAATCATAGCGAACGCCGCGTATGCACATATATTTGAAAAGAAGCAGCAGTGTTTCCAGATTGTGCAGCTTCTCCTCGCTTGAGTCCCCGATATAGGCGATGGCTATCGGCGAATCTCCCGATATGCCGAACCGCCAAAGCTCGCTCTGCTTTGCGGGATGCTTTTTCAGCCGCTCTATCGCCGCGCTCTGTCCCTCGCTTCTGTATACCCGCGGCATGAAAATCCCCGCGAGGATATATTTTTCGAGTGCCGTCGCTTCCCTGCTGTTGCCCGCGGCAAAATGCTGAAGCCGCGCTATCTCGCGCATGCCTGCGTCCGCGCCGCGCTTTTCTTTTTCACAGGATGAAAGCTCAAAGAGCAGATCGTCCGAATTGCGGGAGCAACCCATGATAAATTCCGCCGTGTCCTCGCCGCGGCGGAATACAGCCCTCATGCGGCAGGCGGGAACAATGCAGGCGCCGACGCGGTTTCCGCATTCGCGCGATGCAAGCGCGGCGATATCGGCATCACTGTAGGCAAGCGGCAATATGGCATCGCGCATCGTATCACAGCCCGCCTCTTTTCCGCGCGTCACCTTCAGCGCAAGAAAACGGAAAGGGCGGTTTTCGCTCCTTTTCCGCCTTGAGAAGAGCAGGATATGCTCTTCCTCAAAATATCTGCTTCCGATGAAGAGATTTTCGAAGCTCTTGTGCGCACGGTATGCGCGTTCTTCCGCCATCACAGGCTCGAAATACAGCATAGCGGAAGCATTTTTGTATTCGCCGTTTATTTTTGCCGTTATTCTGAAAATCTCGCGGTTCGGCAGAACCTCGGCACGCAGACCGATGCTCTTTATCGCCTCACCCTCGCCGAAAAGCGCACGATATTCCACCGCGCCGCAGGAGGAGGCAAATTCATATTTTTCCGCCGTCACATCTCCCATCCCGAGCGGATAGGCAAAATATGTCTTTTCGTCGATGAGGAATACGACGCGAAAACCGCCGGAAAGCGAGAAAGTATCAAAATCCGACAGGGCAACGGCATCTCTGCCGTCATAAAATGCCATATGTCCCGATGATGAGGCGACTATCCTGCTCTTGTTGTTTGAGGCAAGTGCAAGCTCGGGCGATATAATGCCGCGACTGCAGTGAAAGCCCTCGGCATGCTCCCCGCTTTTTTCGTCATATACATCCGTGCGCACAGGGCGCATCTTTTCTCTGTATATGCGCACCGGCGCACGCTTCGGCACACTCGGTATGCGCTCCGAAAGCAACTCTCTTGACGCCCTCATACGCGGACTGCGCATGAAGCGGCGCACGAATATATCATCAAGACAGTAGTTTGCACAAGCGATGATACTCATTCCCATATGATGTGCCATATAGCTGCGTATCACGGCGTATCCGCCGCCCACGCGGGTGCTGTCCATATCGAGCGCCTCGTAAAAGCCGTATTTGCCGTACATTCCGAGTGCTTCAAGCTCGCGCAGATTATGCAGGACAGCATCCGCGCCGTATTCAAGCATGAGAAAGCTTGAATACGGTGATACGCAGGCGCCGTTTTCACAGGCAGGGTCGAGCGCCAGCTTTTCCAGTCCGAAGGCGCGATACTGATAATTCATATGCGAATCGAAATTGTAATATCCGCTCTCGGATATGCCGAAAACACGGCGGGTATGCCCGCCCGCCTGCTTTGACACGGTGCTTTCCGCCTGCGTGGCAAAAGCATATTCGAGTGCGGCATGAGAAAGGCTTCCCTTTTTGTGCGGCAGGAGCAGAGCAGGCATGAAATATTCAAAAGCCGTTCCGCTCCATGAAGCAAAGCCGAGTCTGCCTCCGCCGCCTATGGCAAGGCGTGAAAGCGAAAAGAAGCTCTCGGGCGGTGCGAAGCCTGCCGCCGTGGCATAATATTGCGTGGTGCGGAACTCGCTCATGAAGGTATCGTAATATGAGCTTCCGTATGTGCCGTTTTTCGCATTGTAGCCGATATAGAAAAGGCGCTTTGCCTCGCAGTAGAGAGCCGTGAAATCGGCGCGTGAGATGAATTTTTCATAGAGCGCGATATCGGAGAGCAGACGCGGCTCCTGTGAGGCGTATTCGCGCAGTCCCTCGCAGAAGGCGACGAGTGCCGTTACGAAATTGCCGCTGTCCACACTTGAAACAAAGGGCTCGCCTATCGCCGAGAGCGTGGAGATATCATACCAATTATAGAGATGTCCGCGCCATGAGAGCAGTTTTTCTATGCTTTTGCCGCTCTTTTCGGCATAGAAATGGAGCTTCTCGGAATCAATGAAATCAAAATCGCGTGCCGCAAGCAAAGAGAGCAGATAGAGCCCGATATTCGTCGGAGAGGTGCGCATGGCGGTGCGCTCCTCCGGAGAAATCTGATAATTATCGGGCGGCAGGAAATTCGTTTCCTCAGAGACATGAGCCGCAAAGAAGCGCCACATATCCCTCGCATAGGAGCGGACGGTATTTTTGCTTTTTTCGCTCCTGCGCTTTTCCTCGGGCAGACTTTTTGAAGCCGCGATAATCACAAGCGGGAAGCAAAGCCAGAGAAAGCCGAAAAACTTCGCCGAGGGCGCTGGGACAAGCATCGCCGCGGCACCTATGAGAGCAGATGGCAGAAGCGAGCGAATAAGCGCCGCCGTACCGTGTTTTTTCGCCGCGCTCTGCGATGCCGTCTGCCACTCGAGCAGATGCCTGCCGCTTATCGTCATTCGGTAAAGCGCGGTAATGAAGGCGCGTGCGAAAACATACGCCTCATGTGCCGAGGCAAGCAGACGCATGAGCATAACCGAGAGAGTGCCGCCTGTTCTTCCGCGCTCCCCGCTCTCGAGGATGAGCTTCCGCAGCATCG
>ERZ506887.1236-NODE-1236-length-13885-cov-3.949602_pt1 | contig 13885 bp, 12 predicted proteins | sample MGYA00512905_ERZ506887 | MGnify/ENA metagenome assembly ERZ506887 | reverse complement strand
CCGATCTTTCCTTTTGTTTTTCTACCGGAATATAACTCTCCGGCAAAATATCCTTGAAATTTATCTGGTTTGCATATATATATACAATTTTGCTTTCTTCTTGTTTTATCAATGCATATTCATATGATAAATCACTACAATATGTGGCTATATAAGCAGGATACTCAAAAAGTTCTTCATCATATACTATCTGTTTAGTTACTTTTTCACCATTTAAATTATAGTCACATTTAATTTCTGAAAGTCTGACTATTTCTTCCTGAAACCCTACAGTATCATAAGTCACTTCCAAATAAATGATTGTTTTATCTAAAGATAAGTTTGTGGACTGATAAAAATAATAATAGTTTTCATACTGTGTTTTTTCTAATGATTCTGGAAAGATGTTAAGACCACAGTTACGACCAAGCCCTTCATTTTCCACATGACCTTCCCATTCACCATATTTTGCTATGTCTACCGTAGCATATGTATCCTTTATAGATGTAAAAAAATACACCGTTAAGACAGCACCGACAGCAAGCAAACCTAAAATTATCGCACCTAAAATTACTATTTTCCCTATTAATCTTTTATTTTTTTTCATTTTCTTCTCTTCCTAAAACACTCCTGGTCCTGCTGCATAAAGGGCACGATAAAACTGATATCTTTTTACTCCTTTGCATAATGTCTTAGTATCCACACCATTATCAATGTCTATCCCATCGTTAAGGGATTTAAAGATTAATGCTGCCACATCATATATACTAATATTTCTTACTTTATGTGAATTAACCAATGCTTCTTTGCAATAAATTTCTATCAAATTATTTTATCTACAATATAACCTTCTTACTCCAAACAATACCATACAAATAATCATGGAAATCATACAATGCCCTAGCTTTACTCCCCGTACATTATTTATATATAATACTACAATTATTATAGTGATTATTATAAATAAAATCCCTATTATCGTATGTGTTTTTTGCATAAAACTCCTCCATATTTAATGTTATTGTTCCTTATTACGTAAGAAATCAATATGTATATATTTGCATTAATTTCATATGCAATATTAAATACAATTAATCTTAAACGTATACTAAATCACTATTTATATGTTTCCGCTATTTTAGCCTGCATATCGATTGAGCAACCAGCTGCACTGTATGTATATTCTGTATCTGCCATACATTTTTCAATAAATTGCAAGTATTCTTCAAAGTACTGTCTTTACTTTGAAATTTATGTCGTCATTATAAATGTATACTTACATATCTGTCAATTACTTTTTCGACATTTTTCGTTCTTAATTATATACTTAGTTATGCTTTTAACAACTCCATAACAAAAGAACCTGCCAATAGCTTTTTTGCTATTAGACAGGTTCTTAAAACCTTTCCCCCACATCCCACTATATTCAAATCCTAAAAACCTTAGGAAATCCTTCCATTCTCCATAGTATATACAGTGTCTGCCAGATTCATCGTGGACTTTCTATGGGAAACCAGTATTACCGTCTTTTCATTGCAGGACTCCTTTAAGGACTTTAAAATAATTCCTTCATTCAATGAATCTAAATTACTGGTAGGCTCATCCAGCAATAAAAATGGTGCATCATGCAAAAATGCCCGGGCAATTCCAATCCTCTGCTTTTCTCCACCGGATAAGGTATCCCCCAGTTCTCCCACCTGAGTATCATATCCCTTTGGGAGTGACATAATAAACTCATGAATAGAAGCTTTTTTTGCCGCCTCCATAATTTCTTCTCTGGAAGCCCCGACTTTTCCCACTGCAATATTGTTGGCAATGGAGTCTTGAAACAAGTAAGTTTCCTGAGTTACATAGGATTCTAAATTTCTTAAATTACCTGTGTTTAATTGTTTGATATCTTTTCCAGAAATCATGATGCTCCCTTTCTGCACATCCCAAAATCGCATTAAAAGCTTTAAAAGAGTTGATTTTCCGGAACCACTGGCTCCATGAATTCCAATTATCTTCCCTTTTGGAACCTCAATGGAATAATCCTTTAAAATCTGCTCTTCCTCATAGGAGAAATCCACATGTTCCGCTGCTGCACTGGTAAATAACACATCTTCCTTTCCTTCCACTTCTTCCATCTGAGGTGTTTCTTCCAAAAGAGACAACACCCTCTCACCGCTGGCAAGAGTCTGGTTCAGATTGTTGGATAGGTTAGACAACGCAACCACAGGTCCAAAAGAACCCATCATAGCTATGGTGGCAATCAACAAATCTTTAAAATCTACATTTCCTGTAAGGTAGAGATACAACATTAAAAACAACATTCCAAAAGAAAATAACAAAATTGCCAGATTGGTCACCGATCTTTGTGATGCTTCCAGTCTGTTTAAACCTTTCTGCATCTGTCCCAGATTCTTAGACCGTTCCTCCATCTGCTCTAACCGCTTTTCTCCGCCTTTGTATTGAATGGTTTCATCCAGCCCCCGAAGGGAATCTAATATAAAACTGTTTAAATCACCAAAGGAAGTTCTAAATTCCATTCCCTGTCCGGCTCCCTTTCGTCCATTTACCAGCGGAATCACTACACCTACCACAACATAGCCTGCCAATGCCCAAAGTCCTGCCCAAAAAGAACAATGACCAATAAACACCACCATGATTAAGGACGTGACCACTGCAATGGCGATAGGTGAAATCGTATGGGCATAAAAAACTTCCAGCAGTTCAATATCTGATGTAATAATAGATATCAGATTCCCCTTATCTCTGCCTTCCAGCTTTGCCGGACATAACTTCCTGAGTACTCCAAACACTTTATTACGAATCATTGCCAGCAGCTTAAATGCAATGAAATGATTACAATACTGTTCTCCGTAATGCAAAACTCCCCGAAGAACTGCCAGTATAATTAAAAACACAAATACTTTTACAGGGGCATGTACTCCCCCTATCATTTCATATCCTGCTAAAATTGTAAGGAAAATAGCACATAAATATCCAAACACGCCCAAAAGAATTGCAAGCAGCATAACAGGAAGCAGTGGAAACACCAGACCTATTAACTGTCCCATAATCTGAATACCCTTTCTTCTTCCCTGCTTTATCTGATTCTGTTTCTGACTCATTCTGCCACCACCTTCCCATACTGCTCCAGTTCACTTTGATACTGATACAAATTTTTGTAGGCTCCTCCTTGTTCCATTAACTCCTTATGAGTACCGGACTGCACCACGCCACCGTCCTTTAACATATAAATACGATTAGAATCCACCACATTAGCCAGCCTGTGGGAAATCAGTATGACCGTCTTCGTTTTTGCCAGACCATGAATGACCTTCATGATCATATCTTCACTTTCTTTATCAATATTCGAGGTTGCCTCATCAAAAATATAAACAGGTGTATCATGAAGTAAAGCTCTTGCCAGAGCCAGTCTTTGACACTGACCACCTGATAAATTACTTCCTTTTTCCATAAGAGGTGTATCCAGCCCCTGCTGCTCTTGTAAAAATCCCAAAAGATTGACTTGTGAAAGTGCGCTTTCCATTTCTTCTTTTGAGGCATTCGGTTTGCCAAGGCGTAAATTTTCCTCCACTGTTCCCTTAAACAGATAGCTGTTATGTCTTACCAGCGTAATATGTTCCATAAGATTATCGGAGCATATTTCAGACAATTCCTGACCATTGATAAGAATATTTCCCTGATATCCCAAATTGCAGCCCATCAGGATTCCGGCTATTGTACTTTTTCCGCAGCCGGAAGTTCCCACCAAGGAAGTAAAGCTGCCTGCCGGAAATTCCATGGAAACCCCCTTTAAAATTTCCCTCTCCTGCTCATAAGAAAAGTTCACACTTTTAAGAGAAATATCCACTTTCTTCCCTGCTATTTTTCCTGATTTTTCTTCCGGTTCCGGCAAATCTAACAGCGCAAAAATCTTATCACTGGCAGCCATACCATTCATGGCAATATGAAAAAACGAACCCAATAGCCGCAAGGGAATAAAGAATTCCGATGCCAGCAAAATAATCATAAGAGCTCCGCCAAAGCCCACTTTTCCCTGAAAGTATTCCCGAATGGTTACGATCATACCCACTGCTGCTCCACCATAAGCAATAATATCCATCACACTGGTGGAATTTAACTGCATAGTCAGTACTTTCATCGTAATCCTGCGAAACCGCAGAGATTCCTGATCCATTTCTTCTGCCTTCTTTTCATCTGCCTGATAGATTTTTAAAGTAGTCAGTCCCTGAAGATTTTCCAGAAAGCTGTCTCCCAGCTCTGTATAAATTCCCCAGTACTTATTCAAAAGTTTCTTTGCAAACTTCTGCACTGCCACAATGGATATGGGAATGAAAGGTACACAGATCAAAAGCACCAGACTTGCTTTCCAGTCTACAAAAGCAAGAATAATAAATAAAGTTACCGGAGCCAGCATACTGTAAAATAACTGAGGAAGATATCTTCCAAAATAAGTTTCTAACTGTTCCACTCCTTCTCCAGACACTTGCACCACTTCCGAGGTAGCCACCTTCTCTCGATAAGAAGCTCCCAGTCTTAGAAGTTTTCTGTAAATCTTCTCACGTAAAATCCTTTTCACATCTATACTAGCTTTAAAAGAAGCAAAAGCTGCCTGCCTGTCACAAAAGAAACGTGCCAGCATGGCCCCTGCCACAATCAGTGAGTACTGAATCAATGTTTCTATCGACACAACATCCCATAACACTTTTTCTATCAGTAGGGAAACTGAATAAATCATTAAGACCTGACAAAGTAAAGATAACCACTGCCAGATCACCTGATATGCTATATATTTCTTTGCGTGAAACAACAAACTCACCAGTCTTTTCTTAATCATATAATATACCTATCCTGTTCCTTCTCTATATCTTTTACAACTCTACTGCATCCTCTATTTTCAAAGTTTTCACTTTTCCAAAGAAATACAGCACATGACACACCCACACCACAGTCAGACAAATTCTTCCCACAGGTACCCGGCTCATCATAATAAATCCAATTGCCATAACTACCGTTACAGAGCCTACAATTGTAACTTTTGTTTTTAAAGTCATTGCTTTTTGTTCCACAAAGCTTTCCAAATGATTTTTATAAAGCTTTGTACTTATAAACCAGTCATGAAGCCGTTTAGAACTTTTAGCAAAGCAAAACACAGTCGCCATATAGAACGGAACTGTTGGCAAAATAGGTAATACAATACCTAAACTTCCCAATCCAAGACTTACAAAGCCCAGTAATAACCAGACAACTTTTAACGGATTCTTTTTCATTTTCATCTCCTCTTCCACCTATTCTATGAATTATGTAGTTAGTTTCAACAAACTGTCTATGAACTACTTTTATCATAGCCTTCATCGCCTGTCAATTGCCATTTTTTGTATTTCAGTGTTTTTTACCTTTATGTTTCATCTATTGACAAAAATTATCAATAACTGGCAAAAAACTGAAAGATATGGTAAAATTATATAAAAACAACTATGGAAAATAATATACAAATGAGCTTTTCATCGTTTTAATAAGAGGTATCTTATGGACTATAATATTGAATTTCAGGCGAGCAGTTTATGCTTTATTCTGGTATTTATATACCAGTTTTTTTCCAAGAAAAAATTGAAGAATAAGCAGAACCAGATTTACAGTGTGCTTCTAATCCTTACTGCTATTGCGTTGTTCTTTGACATCGGCAGCGTAATTACCATTATCAATATGGATAAACTTCCTATATTAAATCTGCTTTTTTCTAAGGGATATTTGTGTGCCATGACCTGTTGGATCAATGTTATGGTGTATTATTGCCTGACCATTCACAGCAATGAAAAGTCCGGCAGTAAAACTACCACCTTTAATCATATTGCACGCTATGTATTTTTCATTCTGGCTGTAATCGTCTTAGGAATTATCCTATTTACAACGCTGGAATTCTGGCATCAGGGAAGACTGGTTTACTCTTACGGTATTGGAACCTCTGCTCTTTATTGTTATTCAGCTTTGGGAATTGTATTTGTTTTAATCTATACCCTGCTAAGTGGCAAAAATATTACAAGGCAGAAACGTCTGTCTCTGTATATTTTTTCTACACTTCAGGGCGTCACTGCCATAATACAGTTTTGGCAGCCATCCCTTCTATTAGTAAGTATCGGCGGTACCTTATCCATTATTTTTATGTACTTTTCACTGGAAAATCCAGATATGGCTTTGATTGAAGAATTGGATCTGCAGCGTAAAAGAGCAGATGCCGCCAATCATGCCAAAGCAGAATTTTTAGCCCATATGTCTCATGAAATCCGCACACCGATCAATGCAATCCTCGGCATGGACGAAATTATTTTACGGGAAAGTAAGGATGCAGAAATCACAAATTATGCCTCCCAGATACAAAATGCAGGGACTTCTTTGCTGGCTATTGTAAATGACATCTTAGACTTCTCTAAAATTGAATCCGGAAAGATTGAAATCATCCCGTTAGAATATGGTACTGCATCCTTATTTCACGACCTGGTTATTCTGACAAAACTAAGAGCAGAAAAAAAGCATTTAAATCTGCAGACAAAGATTTCTCCAGATATTCCTTCGAAACTATTTGGAGACGAGGTAAGAATTAAGCAGATTATCACCAATTTTCTTTCAAATGCAGTGAAATATACAAAAGAAGGCACCATAACCATAACAGCCCACACCCAGTCCGGTGAAGGAAATTCGGTAATGCTGGTTATTAAGGTCAGTGACACAGGAATCGGCATACGTGAAGAAGATATCCCTAAACTTTTCACTTCCTTTGAACGTCTTGACCCCAGACAAAACCGTCACATTGAAGGAACAGGACTGGGAATGGCAATTTCCAAGCAGCTGATCACTGCCATGAATGGCGACATCACCGTGGAAAGCCAATATGAAAAAGGCAGTACTTTTACTGCCATGATTCCTCAAACCATTGTAGATGCCACACCTATAGGCAATCTGGAACAGCGTTTTCAAAAAGTTCAGGGCAGCTCAAAAAAATACTCTCCCGGCTTTACTGCCAGAGATGCTGCCGTTTTAGTGATAGATGACAATCCAGTGAATATTGCAGTGGTATCCGGTCTGTTAAAGAAAACAGAAGTATCCATTACTTCTGCCAACAGCGGAGAAGAATGTCTTTCTCTGATAAAGCAGCAGCATTATGATATAATCCTTATGGATCATCTGATGCCTTCCATGGATGGTGTACAAACTCTTGAGAAAATGAAGATTATGCCGGATAACCTATGCCAGACTACCCCAGTCATTGCGCTGACTGCCAATGCGGTTTCCGGTGCCAAAGAAATGTATTTATCTGCAGGCTTTACAGATTATCTGCCTAAACCAGTGGATTCTGTGAAACTGGAAGCTATCTTAATGAAATATCTTCCAGCACATATGATAAACAAAGCAGAGGGAAACTGAGTTCTCTCTGCTTTGCTGTTACGGATTACATCTCTTACAAGGTTCGTACCCTTCTGCTTTTAATTCCTCTACTGTTTTATTTGTCTCTTCCTTGTTTTTCTCGCTCATATCATCTATGCTGCTGCATCCAATCCGGTGTATTTTCATTGTGTTAGTATTTAAAATATATATTGTTTCCTCTGCCTCAGAACGGTCAGACCCGCTGCTGCTTTCTGATTCCACAGACTGGCTGCTGCCTGACTGCTCCCCAGACTGCCAGCTGTCTGAAGACTGGGTATTCCAGGTAATATCCTTTCCGTCAGAAACGGCAACAATGGTTCCCTGTTCATCTGTACGATACACCTGAATCCCCAACTGTCTTAGATTATTTAACACCTCTGCTCTTGGATGGCCATATTCGTTCTCTTCACCACAACTGATAACAAAATATTGTGGTGAAACTGTTTCTAAAAATTCTCTGGTATTGGAGGTGTCACTGCCGTGATGCCCTGCTTTCATAACATCTGCCGACAGATCATAACCCCTTTGCAGCATTCTGTTCTCCGCCTCTTCCTCACAATCGCCAGTGAATAAAAACGAATTTTCTCCAAAAGTAACCTTTACTGCAATAGAATTATTGTTGGCATCCTGACCATAATCATCATCACTTGCCGGCGAAAGCACCGTAACCTGTGCATCACCCAGTAAAAAGGTATCTCCTGCCACCGGGGACGTGATCTGATACAATTTTTCCTTAGCAGAGGAAATTACATCTTCATAAGTTTTGGTATCTTTGCTGCAATCGGGCATAAAAATATGATCACAGTCAAACTTATAAATAATAACATCCAGTCCGCCAATATGATCTGAGTCCGGGTGTGTTCCAATCACATAATCCAATTTACTGATATTATTTGCCTGAAGATAGGACTGAACTCTGGTTCCACAACTGTTATCACCGGCATCAATAAGCATACTGTGCTCGCCCTGCATCAGCAGAATACTGTCCCCCTGCCCCACATCTATATAATGCACCTGCATTGTACCGTCTACTGTCTGCTCTTCTTCATTGACATTAAGCCCTGAGCAGCCCGTCAGCACCAGTACCGCCAAAAACACCAGACAGAAAAATATTCTTTTCTTCCTATTATTTATATTATTCATGATTCCACTTTCCCACAATTTTATTTGTGGACTCCTCTACATTTACCAGATCACCTTCATTGATATCCACTTCATAGAGCCATGTATCGGAAGCCTCCGTAACTATGGTTTCCCCCGTTGCCTGATTTTGTAAAGTAACTCTGTCCATTACTGTCATCCCGGGCAGCCTTCCCTCGCATCCGAAATCCGGTTCATCAATTCTGATTATTTTTGCTCTCATAATAATCCTTCTCCTTTTACTATTCCCTGCCTTTCTAAATTTCAATTATAAGCTTTTTTCTTTTGACTTTCAACGGAATATCCTGATATTTATAAATACTCAATACAATTCCCAGCAGAAAATATGTGACCATCATTCCTGTACCTCCCAGAGAGAACAGCGGCAGATAAAGATAGGAGTACGGCAGCAATCCGATATTTTCCAAAAAATATAAGACAATCTGTAGTCCAAACATACTGCCGCATCCTACTCCGATCATTAACCCCAGCTGATTCTTCTGTTTCAATGATATACGGAAAATTTTGAATACCAGAAATGTCAGCAATGCAAACACAATAAGTCCACTTAAAATTCCATAATAAGACATTAAATGAGTAATAATAAAGTCTGAACCTACCTGCGGAAGTATGGCAGATGTGTCCAGATAGTCTCCTCCTTGTCCCAACATTCTGCTGTTTTCCACAACCTCACGAATCCTATAATACACATAATCTCTTCCAGCAGGATCATTTCTGTTTATTAAGGACTGCAGTCTTGCTATCTGATATTCTTCAAACAGACTAAACTTACAGCCCACCAGCAAAAACACTGGTGGAAAAAGGAGAATCATTCCCCAGGTTATAAACAAAAACTTTTTTCCCTGTCCTCCAAACCATTGCTTTCCAATGGCAAAAGACAGCATAATTGTTAAAGTAAAAAAAAGTACCACTGCCAGACTAAAACATGGCATTCTCAAAGTAATCCACACCGGAATCAATATAAAAACAATGCTTTTTAAAATTCCTTTCCAGCCTTCTCCACGATATGAATACAATACTCCCGCATACATAGGAATAAAACACATCATCAACATTCTAATGGAAATTGTCATTCCTCCTGGCCCACTGAGAAATATTTTTGCCCCATTTACCTCCTGTCCGAAAAAGAATACTTGCAAAAACATAAATGTAAGAAAAATAATTGCCATATACTTCCCATAAGTTCCAAAAAAACTATAATCCAAACAATACATAACCCCAAGCACAACAAATCCTGCCATCATGTATACCAGCTGTGAAGCAAAAGAAAATCCCTGAACATTTTCACACTGAATACTGATAAAGTATTGGACACCCATACCTAAAATGCTTAAGATTCCAATGAACAAAATCATACCCCATGCAGCCTTTGGCCGATGAACCCGGTCCAGAGAAATTCCTGTTTCTACAGGGTCACCCATCTGCTTTACTGCAAACTCCTCTGCCTCCTGTCTGTTCATGCCCTCCTTCCTACATTCTTCCATCTGGTCTTCTAAATGACCTTTCATTTCATCTCTGACTGATTCCCTTGCCTGTCTGCACCTTATCTGTTCTGTAACCATTCTCAAGTATTCTTCTACTGACATACGAATCCTCCCATACACAAAACATTGGTAACGGCTTTGGTATATTCCTGCCATTCCTCTTTCTTCTCATTAAGATATTTATTACCTTCTTTGGTAAGACTGTAATATTTTCTTATTTTTCCCTGTGCTTCTTTCTCATAAGATTTTACATATCCCTTGCTCTCCATAGAATGAAGCAGAGGATACAAAGTCCCCGCCTTTAGCTGAAACACATCCTGCGACTTTTCTCTTAGATTCTCAATCATTTCATAACCATACATATCCCTGCCTTCCAGCAGCCGTAAAACCAGCATGGAAGTACTTCCGGACAGCAAACTCTTATCTACTGCCATATTTCATCCTCCTTTTATATAGATTATCTATATATGGATTATATATCGGCAATCTATATATGTCAACATTTTTCTTTGTATCTTCTCCGGAAAGGTCTTGATTTAAAATCTTTATTGTAAAATAATATTTTTTCTACCAAAATCAGTTGACAACACAGCTATAATAATATATTATTATAGTGCAAGGTGGTGTTAAAATGAGAAGTAAAAACAATCCAGAAAATTCATACGAATTAAGTAAGCGTGAACTTGACGTAATGAATGTTTTTTGGGCACAGGAAGGTCCAGTAATCGCTTCAGATATTCCAAAAGCTAATGGAAGTCTGAGCATCAACACAGTACAGGCTGTAATTAAGAAATTGATTCAGAAGAATTATCTTAAGGTTGACGAAATCGTATACAGCGGAACTGTATTGACAAGAAGCTATTTACCAGTTGTTACAGCTGACGAATACGCAAAGCGTCAGATTCAGACTGATGCTTCTTTCTTAAGCAAATACACTAACAAAATTGGTGTTGTTGAAGCATTATTAGATGCGGAAGAAGATGAAACTCAGTTACTTAATGACTTAGAAGAACTGGTAAAACAGCGTAAGAAAAGTTTGAAAAAATAATTTTTCTTAATTTTATTTTGCAGAGTACATAAAAACCTCCCACCGGGAATCCGCTGGGAGGTTTTTATGTTAGCTCAGCCATGAAAGAAACAACAGCTCTATATGGCTTTACTAGGTTATATTTTTTGCACAGATATCACTTAGACAGCATTTATCACAATATGGTTTTGTCCGCGCAGTACACACATCTCTTCCATGATATACCAGTCTGTGGCAGAAATCGCTGCCTTCCTCTGGAGGAATAATCTTCCAGAGAGCCATCTCTACCTTTTTAGGATCTTTTATATTATCCACCAGACCCATACGGTTTACCAGACGGATACAATGAGTGTCTGTTACTATGGCAGGTTTGCCAAATACATCCCCCATAATAAGATTGGCACTTTTACGTCCTACCCCAGGCAGCTTTAATAAAGCATCAAAATCTTCCGGTATATTCCCTTGATATTCATCCCGCAATATCTTCATACAGGCACTGATATCCCTTGCCTTGCTGCGGCCTAATCCACAAGGCTTTACGATTTTTTCGATTTCTTCCACATCTGCATTTGCCAGCGCATCCACGCTTGGGAACTTAGCGTATAAATCCTGCACCACCACATTGACCCGGGCATCTGTGCATTGTGCCGCTAACCGCACACTGACTAACAGTTTCCATGCCTGATTGTATTCTAATGTACAGCCAGCATCCGGATATTCTTTCTTTAAACGATCTATAATTTCTAAGGCCAACTTTTTCTTTGTCATATTTTGCTCCTCCTTATAAATTTTGATTCTTTCATCATAATTATAAGGTAACATAAAATTGCTGTAAAATCACCCCTAAAATTTAATAGTTTCCTGCCTGCATTGTATATGCCAAAGACTATATGTGATGATCATCAAGACTAAGACTACCCCTGCCATAAACAGATTCAGAATCCCATCGGGTACTATAAATACAAGACCAAAGGGAATCATACTGCTTATTATGCCTGTAAGCATAGCTATAAGAGTTGCCGCACTCTGCTTTATTACTGTGGTTTCATTATCCCAGTCAAGTACGGGAAAATGCAGATTGATCATGATTCCTGCCACTGCACTGAATAGTATATAAAAGCCGGGAACTAACAACAGCCATATTCCCTCTAAAAACGTAGGATTAAGTGCCAAAAATGCAAACACCTCCGCTATTACATAAAAAGGAGCCACTACAGCTATATTTGCCAGTATCTTTCCTGACATGATATCTTTCTTGCTGACTGGAAGGGACTTAAGAATCCACCATTGTTTTCCCTCCATAGATATGGCATTGGCTGTCATAGGCATCATGGCAGGCATAATTCCTAATAGGAAAGGAAAAGCTTTTCCGACTACTCCCTCCATTCCTATCATCTGTTCCACATAGTCTTCTCCGGCAGCAAAAAGTGCCACAGCAGCTATCACCATTAGAAGATAACCTACCATTGTGTTAGTCACATATATGGTAGAAGCAAAATAGCGCTTGATTTCCTTTTTCCAAAGTGCTTTCCTAACGGAAGCTGTGGTTAATTCTGATAAATGAAAAGACTTACTTGCACTGCTTGTATTTAACGCAGTACAGATGGATAAAAAGCTTTTTTGCAAAAGGAAAATTAATACTGCAAAAATCCCCAGAGAGACTCCTGCAAATAGTAAAAACTCACCAAATCTGCCATAAATCATTGCATTTCCAATCCACACTGCCGGTGGATACATAGTGCCAATTTGTTGTTCCATAATATCTGCCAGCTTATGTATCATTTTCTCTATTTCTAACTGATCAGAACCGGAAAGCGCTATGTTTCCACATAATACTATAGCTGCCAAAATTAAGGTCAAAACGGATGCCGCCAGACTTTTATATTTCATTTTTGCAGTAATCGCAGTAATCACTACCCCCAGCATTGCCGCAACGGTAATGGGCAGCATGGGCATAAACAGTATTCCAAGGAATCCATACACATAAAAGGAAAAAGCCGGGCGTATCAGGCAGCCATACGCGGTGATACCAGTTCCCATGATCAGAAATGTAAACAATAGATTCGTGAAATACATGCTGGTAAATCTGCTTACAATGACCGCTGTTTTAGATATCGGCAGGGATATTTGCAGTTCAAAAGCTTTCTGGTCAAAAATAGCACTTCCTGTTTTCATAAAAGTAAATACGAATATTAACACACTGGTAAGTGCAGACAATGCCGCGGGAATTAATTGGGCCATATTAAGTTTTGCCAGCATGAAACACATTCCTGCCACATAACATAATAGAAAGCCTATAATTACTACCCATAACACCCCCAGACCCCAGAAACGCATTTTTTTCTTTTTATCTTTTGTAAACCTCACTTCGTTAATTCCAAAGATATTACAAATCTGAAGTTTTGTCAGCAATTTAATCTGTCCTATCATGTACTGCCACCTCCATAAACACCTGCTCCAAAGACTTTTCTTTCGTAAGAATGGATGTTTCTCCTGCCAGCTGCAATTTCCCTTGAGAAATAATAGCTATTTTATTACACAGCTTTTCCGCCACATCCAGTACATGAGTAGAGAAGAAAATAGCACTTCCCTCACTGCATAGTTCCTTCATCTTTTCCTTTAAAAGCACGGAAGCCTTAGGGTCTAATCCTACAAAAGGCTCATCCAGTATCAAAAGCTTTGGCTTATGAATCAGGGCACTGATTAGTGCCAGCTTTTGTTTCATACCATGTGAATAGGAAGATATCAAATCTCCCAGTGCCGGTGTAATTTCAAAATCATCTGCTTCTTTTTGAATTCTTTC
>ERZ506887.1228-NODE-1228-length-13926-cov-8.603922_pt1 | contig 13926 bp, 17 predicted proteins | sample MGYA00512905_ERZ506887 | MGnify/ENA metagenome assembly ERZ506887 | reverse complement strand
CTGATTTTCATTCTTTGTGTACAGGTAGTCCAGAACCTTCAGAACAGAATGAAATTGGTTCGCACCTTTTTTTGTGTCTAAGAATGAAATAACAACTATGTAAATGATAAACATCATGGAAGGAACTAACATTTATATATCCGATACTGATGATCAGATAATGCTCAAAGTATTATCTAGTATAAGTAGTATTATCTTCAATGAAAAAAAATACGAGGATATCCTATTGAAAAGTTACCAGGAAATGGAAGAGCAATGTAATTGGGAGTATCCTGACGGTCCAACAGATAATGGATGTGCCGTTAAATATATTGATGCCCCACAAGATTACCAAGACTATAGTATCTTAGGATTTGACTTACCTACACTTATACGAACAGACCAGGATAAGCCTATATCAAATATTGTCATGGTAGTAAGCCAAGACCCAAGACGCACTGAACGGTATAAAGGAAAGCTGTCTTTGTCATCTTCTTTTGGCTTTCATGACAAAAGCTATCGTACCAATACTCGCAAGGGATTTATGACACCAGTCATATTTCAGGCTCTTGAAACAGCTCCTGGAACAGCGATTTATATGACAGATTGCAACAAACTGTTTACAACAGACAAGAGAGGCATTCTAAAGACTGACACTCGAAAATATCAAGAAATTCTCCAGAAAGAGATAGAATTGGTAAAGCCAAGTTGCATCATTTCTCACGGAAGAACTGCTAACGCAATTCTAAGCAAAATAGTGGGTTCTATAAACTGTGAACTCCATTATGTTCCTTACATAGGGAATTCCTACATGAAAAAAGAGAATCGTGAAAAGGCTATAACTGATTTTGTCCATGCATTCAAGAATAAGAACAACAAATAATTCACAAGAATATGAAAAAGATTTCTTTTATCATCATGCTCTTCTTTGCAATAGCATCGGGAGCCATAGCACAAAATGAAATTGATAGTGACAAGATATTCACGAAAAATGAATTGACAGAATTGCCACAATTCCATGGCGGAGAAGATGCTCTCAATAAATACCTACTTAACAATTTGAAGTATCCCGTTGTAGCAGAAGAAAATGGAATACAGGGACTTGTTAACGTAAGTTTCATTGTAAGAAGAGATGGTACAATTACTGACATAAAAGCTGTAGGGCCAGTAGATCCATCTCTTGCGAAAGAAGCAGTACGACTCGTCAAAGCCATGCCAAGATGGGAGCCTGGGAAAGCCAATGGTTTGGCTGTAAATGCAGGACGTACTATTCCTATTGTTTTCCGCATACAATAGTTTTTTTTAATTATTCCCATACGATACTTACATCCGCCCCATTTTGATGGGATGTTGATGATAAAGAATTACTTTTAAAAACAATATTATTAATTTTAAACAACATTAATTATGAAAAAGATTTCTGTTTTTTTGGCATTCATGCTGACATTTCTATTCTCTGCATGTTCTTCTTCTATGTTCGACAAACTGGTAGAGGCATACGAAAGTTCGACCAAAGAACTCGCTTCTGCATCCAGCAACGACGACTGTGACAGAATACATGACGAGCTGATGGAAAAGTTGTACAAGATTTCACAGGACTATCCTGATTGGGAAGAGATCATCCAAAAAGAGGGTGAAGACAGCGAAAATGTCAAGAAGGTCACCACGGCATACAAAGCTTGGAACAATACCCTAGAAAGTGCCACCACCGACAACCATTACATGTTTATGACATACTGCAACATCCCTAATGCCATCGAGCAAATTACCGGAAAGGGAGCATCGAAGAAGACCGAGGAGACCAAAGAAAGCGAAGACACCTCTAACGACCTCTCTTCGTCATCTTCAGATACCAACATCGACGAGATGCTCGACTCCTACGAGGAATATGTCAACAAACTCTCAGACTTCTATGCTAAGTTGAAAGACATGGAACCAGGTTCTGAGGAGTATATGTCTACTCTCGGCGAAGCACAGGAGTTGGAAGGCAGCTATCAGGATTTGCTCGAAAAATGCAAAGATGCCAAAGGCAACTTTACCAGTGAGCAATTACAACGCTATGTCGAGATCACCAAAAAGTTGACCGAGGCAATGAAATAATATCCGACTATAGGAATATTACGACATTACTCATTCATACAACAGCTCACATCAATACATAACATATGAAAAAGCTTTTATATTTATCCATGCTGGCCATAACTATTTTGGCCAGCTGTAACTCTAAAGAAAAAGAGGACAAGGCCTTTGCCCGTGTATCAACCTCGAACAATCCTCAGGAGATGAGAGCTTACCTTGACAATTACTTCGAGGAGGCATCTCCAGAACACCTTGTCAAGATTCGCAAGAACTTAAGAGTATGGGTAGACGATTCTACCGCCTATGCCAATATCTGCAAGACCAAAGATCTTGCCACCAAGATTTCTTTGGAGAATGAATACATGGAAAAGTTCAAAGATGGCGGCAACCATAAAACGGAGATTAGCAATATGCTTGCCAAGGACCAAAAGGCCAAAGAGGAGTTAGAACTCAAAGAGCAGAAAGCACAAGAAGAGTTGGAGCTACAAGCAGAAAGACAAGCCAAATACAAAGATTTTAAAGACAATGTAGTAGACTATATCTTTGGTTTTGGCAATGAACCAGTTTTTGTATATTGGGCATTTAGTGCTCCCGATATAAATGGCTGTGGAAAAGGTGTATTTATTAATAACCTTAAAAGTCTAAAAGAAAAGTTCACCTATAAACTTGCCGACAATGGAGATTTGCAAGTCAAAAGCAAGAACGGCTCTGCCAGCATCACTTTCCTGAATGACGGTTTGTATCGCGGACAAGATTATTTTAAGAGAATATACGCTCCTATTGATTATAAAAACTGTAAGAAATACTTCTAAAAGACATAGTATATTACAGCGTTATAAACAAAACATTTAGTGAATTTCGCACTTGCTTGTTGTATTTGCGAAAATAAAAACAAATTATAAATTTAACATTTAAAAATCATGGAAAAAGAAAAGATTAACCAGTTCATCATGATAAACGGAAAGTTTTTCCCAGAAATGATGATTGAAGATGTGAAAAAGAAACTTGAGTCACTTGACGAGAGCAAAGAGAGTATGCTGATGGCTACGGAATGGAAGAATCCTACAGTTGCATTTTTGTTCGCTTTCTTCCTTGGCGTTTTGGGTGTTGACCGTTTCTGGCTTGGCGAAACAGGTTTGGGTATCGCTAAATTCATTACTTGCGGAGGAGCAGGTATTTGGACACTTATCGACTGGTTTACAGCAATGAACCGTGCAAAGATGTACAATTACAACAAATTGATGATGTATTTTTAAATATTAGATTTGAGGAAGAGCCATATCGCTCTTCCTCAAAAAAACAAAAATAAAGACAACTATGAGTGACAAAACCAATATGCTACTAATGACATATAGCAAGTATTTTCCTGATGAAAGTATGATGATGATCCGGGACAGATTCGAAGCTATGGATGAATCCAAGACATCTATGCTGTATACATTAGGCTTAAAAGATCCAACAATGGCATTAATACTTTCCATTGTTGCTGGCGGATTAGGAATTGACAGATTTTATATCGGTGATACTGGTCTTGGAATAGCAAAACTGCTTACTTGTGGAGGTTGTGGAATCTGGACTATTATAGATTACTTTCTAATCATGAAAGTAGCAAAGGAGAAGAACTTAGAAAAATTTATAACAGTCATGTAATGACCAGGCAAGAAGCTTTTACACTATTGGGAGTTTATATATTAGGTATGGTGTGGATGATACTAAACTACACTTATGATATAAGTTTGGTACTATGCCCTACTAAAATTCTCTTTGGTATTCCTTGTCCTGGTTGTGGAATGACTAGAGCTGTAAAGCTTTGTCTTGAAGGTGAGTTATTGGCAGCAGTACGGATGAATCCTAATATCATACTAGTCTGGATTATTCTTCCCATTGCTCCTTTCATCTTAATCACACAATTAGCAACAAAGAAAGATTATCTTGCAAGGATAAATGCCTGTTTAGATAAGAAGGTTTACCTCGTTATAATCCTAATCGCTGAAGGAAGCATATGGATATATAACATTGTCCGGCATATATAAGCGGTTTTGACTGCATACTGCTTTATAAATATCGAATATAATAAAATTAAAAACTGAAAGATTATGAAAATCAAGAGTTTATTTATCATTGCCTGTGCAATGATGTTTACATTGTCCTTGTCAGCACAGACAAGAAAAGGTACTACAACCAAGAGACCAACTACTGCGTCTAAAAGACCTGCACAGCAGAAAGTTTCTAAGCCGATATTGGTGGACTTAGGTTTGCCAAGCGGTACAAAATGGGCTGATAGAAATATTGGTGCAACAAGCGTTACTTCTGTTGGTGGCTATTATTCGTATGGTGAAACTGCAACCAAACAGATTTATACGTCAGATACATACACATTCAAGTCTGACATTACAAATATTGCAGGAACAGAGTATGATGTTGCAACAAAAAAGTATGGCAAGGGATGGAGCATTCCTACCGCCGAACAGTGGAAAGAACTGTTTGAGAGCTGTACCCTTGACTATATGGTAATCAACAAACGATATGTTGCGAAATTTACAGGACCAAATGGCAAATCCATTTATCTTTACTTCCCGCCTAATGATATATATGCTAGGATTGGTAACATGGAATTATCTAAACAAGTTTCGGCTAGACTTATGTCAGTTATAACAGAAAATGAGACTTTCGTTAATTTGTCACAACTTGCCCAATATAATGGAATAACCGTAAAAGCGACGGAGGCTATATATAGAACTGCCAACAAGGAATCCTTAGCTCAGATATTAGCAATAATATCCGTTGAAAAAAACGGGAAGGTTAATCCGTCCCTAAAAAACGCAAACGTTCAGAATGCTGATGAAACGTTTTTGTATTGTGGTCTTTTAGTGCGTCCAGTTTTCAATAGTCCGAAAGCTGAAAGTACTGAAGATACAGAACAAGGTGAAATAGAACTACCAGAATAAAAACAATATGAAAAGAATACATTATAATATCCTAATAATCTGTTTTGCGCTTTTTAGTTGTATGACTATAAAAGCGCAGAACGCTTCTTCTGTCAAGTCTTCCAAAACTGTAGAACTCAATGCTTTGCTGAAAACAAAGAAATGGTCTATCTCTGATATTGCGAGATTTATTCCATATAACATCTCAATGGTTGACGCATCTTTCAACACATGGCTTAAGAGCAAAGAAATAGTTTTCTACAAGGAAGTCAATGGGCAGAAGAAATTGGTTCTTCCTGAAGAAGTAGACAATGAACTGAAGGCAGACTATAAAGACAAACTTGGAGTGGAAACTCCTGCCAATTACTTTTCTGAATGGAAGAACTTTTTTGCAAAACGCTGTTATGCTCATGGTACTGCAGAATATGTTTTGGCAAAATATCAAAACAAGGAAATAACTCTTAAGGAATGTATTGATAAACTGAAGAATGCAGAAGACCAAAAGAGTTATGTGTCCTACATGAAGAGTTTTGTCTTCTATGCTATGCAGCAAGAGCCTACAGCATGGGATGATCTTAATGGAGCATTGAAGGACGTTATTGCTAAAAATAAGAAGACCGGTACTTGTCTTGCTTTCATGCTTTGCAGAACCAATAGTGACCCTAAGCAATGGGTATCGATTATCAAACAAGTTCCCAAACCTTCTAAATTCTTTAATGGTAGTGGTGATGATTCGTTTAGAGAAGATGCCAAGATAATGACCACTGCATTGAATAAAATTGAGCCTATTAATTACAAGGATGAATATGGTGGTTGCCTTTCTGGTATAAATCTTTATTTAGACGGAAGAGTTATTATGCGCCGTACTAATGCAAATATACCTATAGCCACTCTTTATTCTGTACAAGAAGAGACGGATTGTCTGTCTGCATATAAAGGTCAAGAGTATACGTTCCTATATAATCCAAATGGAGAAAATCTTTATGGATTTTTACAGGAAAAAGGAGGATGCTATCTGAAGTTAAAACCAGTAAGACCTACGCTATGGAGTGCAAATACAAAACATTTGGCTAGTGATCAGTTCGAATTAGTGGCTGGATATAAACTAAATAGTACAGGAGATGTTATTGGAGAGTCGTATATAGGAATGTCAAAGCAGCAATTGTCTGAAGAACTCAAAAAGCCTCTCATGGGGTATGAAGATTTTGTCAGCCTTGGTGCTCAAGCTTCTGAGTACAAGAGACAAGAAGAGATAAACAAGGCAGATAATGAGTATATGTATAAGGAGGTAACACAGCTCAGAAAAAAATATGGAGACAGACCTGTTGATGCGATGATTAAAATAGAGCCTTATGTTGGAATGCCAGAAGGAATTTTGAATGATTATATTGGTACAATAAAAGGTATCAAAGTGAAATTGTTTGAAAGAGTGTATCATTCTGTATGGAACAAATACCAACTCTGTGGATTGTTACGCAGCTTGGGTAACAATATTACAGTTTGGTGTCTCAACGGAGTGGTTGAACATGTTTATCACGACGGAAGATTATAAGTTCAGAGACCTGTTGCAAAATAAAATGGCAAAGGATATGACTTGTAACAGATTATAGCTATATAGGAAATACACATCATTCAATAATCAAGAGGGTGCGTCATGGACTTATGACACACCCTCATGACATAGAATAACAGATAATGCAGCAAGTAACATCTGCTATCAGCGGTATTTTCTTCAAAGAACATACATATAATTTATTGAAATCTTTTGCTTAAATAGCTAAAAAGAATAACTTAATATTTTTATAAAAATGAAAAAATACTTTTTTATGGCTATGCTTACATGTATCATGTCAAGCATCACAAGTTGCTCAAACAACAAGAGTAACAAGGATGAGAATGGAATTGATTCTGCCGCCATTGTTCAAGCTAAGGCAGACAGTATTGCAAGAATTGACAGCATTGCAAGAGCTGATAGCATTGCAAGAGCTGATAGCATTGCCAAGGCGAACAATCTCGTTGTCGGAATGAAGGTAAGTGATGCCTTACAAAAAACTGGCGTAAAGAAAGCCTGTATTGACGATTTTGACGGTATGCATGAAGGTGAAAAATTAATTTTGATACAAAACGGCAAGAAGTTTCTCACAAATGTAGGATATACTATAAGAACGGGAATGCCGGTTTGCAACAATCTTAAATTCGATGTCATGCCAGACAAGTACGAGCAAGACCTTACATTAGTCAGAGCTAAGGACTGTGCTGCATCAGCAAAAATTACAAAAGAAATTAAATAATAAAAATTATGAGACTATCAACTGTTAAAACTTTAGCAATTTGTTTGGTTGCTACATTCTCTGCTTGCGACAACAAACAGCCAAAAGCTAACGAAAATACAGACAGTGCTGCGACCAAAGATACCATCATTGCAGAATCTGTAAAGCCACAAGTGGACTCTACAAAAATCTTTAGCGACACAGTTGCACAAAGAGGGAAAATGGTATATAAGGTAACACGCCAAGTAGAAGACGACATCGTATATGATGACGAAAGAGACTTGGATAAGAGCACATTTACTGAGTCATTGCGCATTACCTTTAACAGTAATGGTAAAGTCAACATCAAGGAAGTCGCACAAGATGATTGTGTCTGGAGTGGTGAATGGGAAGCAAATGGTTACGATGTTACCATTTACACCAAAGACTTAGTACTACAAGGTAAAGTTACTGAAGATTACAAATCTTTCACTCTATCCTCCGAGTCTATTAATAAACTTGGATGGATGGGGGTAAGAAAACTAAAGCTTCAGTAGTTTTCGTAACAAGAATAATAAAATAGGAAATCAAAAATATGAAGAGAATTACATTATTAATTGCAATGATGGCTATGTGTATGCTATCTATCCATGCCAAAAGTTATCCTTTCGACATGACACATAGTTACGAAGTACAAATTGTTAGAGTTGCCCAACAGGGTTCCAAGTTTTTGAAAGCATGGGGGATAGCCGGTTCTCCCGACAAGGCGATTGATAGGGCTATGCAAGACGCTGTAGCCGCTTGCATCTTCACTGGAGTGGAAGGAAATGAAATTGCCGGAAAGATACCTGCACTTGTTCCTAGCAAAGAAGCATACGAACAACACAAACAGTTCTTTGACACCTTCTTCAAGAAAGGTGAATTCTTGCAGTATGTAAAAAATGCCAACACAGGCTACCCTACAGGCGAGAACAACATTAAAACAGATAAGGGAAGGAAAGTGGGAATCTATGTTGTTGTCATGTATGACAACTTGCGTAAGCGTCTAGAAGACGAAGGTATTGTTAAAAAACTCAACAGCTATTTTTAATCGTTTTCCCAACATAGTTCTATAGTTATTAGTAAATATCATTAAATTAACAAACAGAATGAAAAAGTTATTTATCTCTTTCATGGCATTGCTATGCACATTAGGTGCCTTTGCACAGTCGACTGCGGAAAATATCAACCAACCTAAGGCAATGAAGCCTATCATCATGGTGGTTCCAGAAAAAGCTTGGTGCATCAACCAAGGGTTTGTCAAAGATGGCGACCCGAAATCGCCAGATTACGAGAAGGCCTTGCTCAACAACGATGTTCTCAATGTTATCACCAAGATGGGTGGCATCATGCAAGAACGTGGTTATCCTCTGAAAAACCTACAGAGTGCCCTCGATCAATTAAAAAATGAGAGTGCCATGGACTTGGCATTGGTATCTAAGGCTGACGGTGAAATCGTGGAGGACGAGCTCGACCAACTGACTCGTGTCGCACAGGCCGACATTTTGGTTAACATCGCCTTTACACGTACAACATACGGTCCACGCAATATGGTAGAGTTTCGTGTCACATCCATAGACGCGGCTACCAGCAAGCAAATTGGTGGTGAGACAGGAAGAAGCTCAGCCTCAGGAGCTCCGATATCTGCACTTTTAGAAGAATCAGTCTTGGGATTCATCGACAATTTCACAGGTAGCATACAGCGACACTTTGAAGATTTGGTAGCAAATGGTCGTGAAGGTTCTGTTATCTTCAAGATTGCTAATGACTGTCCTCTCACATTCGAGTCGGAAGTAAACTTGAATGGAGATACAGGCGAGCTGAATGAAGTAATTGACTATTGGATGAACGAGCATACCGTGAACGGCTCCTTTACCCAAAATGGCAAGACCCGCAATCGTCTCTCTTATGAGCAGGTACGTTTTCCTCTCTTCGGTAAGGGTAAGTTTGGCGGTAAGCCAAAAGCCATCAACATGGATGGTTTCATCAAGCCTATCACCCAGTTTCTATCCCAGTTTGGACTTTCCGTATCTACCACACCTGTCGGTATCGGCAAAGCATACGTAGTGTTAGGAGGAAAATAATGCCAATCGGCGAATCGATACAAAACAAGTTTTAATAAAAGTTTCATCACATGAAAATCAAACATATACTGATCAACCTTGCCGTAGCCATTACTTTTCCAGCTATGGCAATGGCTCAGTCGTCCAAGGACATCGGGTTGATTTGCTTGAACCCTTACATTTCTGAGACTGAAGGTCTTGGCAAAAAAGCCACTTCAATGCTCACTACCAAGTTGCAACAAATAGCGACCGCCAATGGTATGTCAGGTGCAGGTTTCGACAATCGCTTTATCATTACAGCGCATGTACAAAAACTGAATAGCAGCCAAACACAAACCTTTCCACAGAAAAATGCTGTGCAATTGAATATCGGCATCTACGTGGGGGACGGGCTAGACGGAACGCTTTACTCCAGTTATAGTTATGAAGCCAAGGGCATTGGTGACTCAGAAGATCAAGCCATAGCCAATGCAGTCAGAAAGGTGAATCCTAACCAGGAAGACTTGCAGAGAGCCATATTAAAAGGCAAAGAACAGATATTGAAATACTACGAAAAGATGTCGGGCAGCATCATCCAAACAGCCAAAGCTACGGCAGCAGCAGGTAAGTATGACGATGCAATCAACATGCTCTTTGCTATACCGATGAACAATAAGGACTTCCAAACCGCCCAAGCGCTCATCGCACAGTATGGTAGTACTTCACTTGACAACAAGAACTTAGAAATTGTCAGACAAGCACGTGCGGCATGGAGTGCCAATCCTACAGAAGAAGGAGCCACAGCAGCCAATGAAATTCTAGAAAAACTTGACGCTCCATCCACCAAAGTACAAACTGAAGCCAAGAGCTTGCAAAATGAGATGGGAGCTAGAATCAAAGCCATAAGCGACAGAGAATTTAAGTTAGAAGCCCAAAAAGAGCAAAACGAGAAAGATGTCAAGTTGGCTGGCATCCGCGCAGCCGAATCGGTAGCCAAAGCATACGTCGCAAGCCGCCCTAAGGTTGTGTATCATTACTATTGGTGGTAAGACTCTTTATAGGTTATATCGTAATTAAAGACAATTCAATAATAAAAAAAACATTTTATGAACAAGAGATTTACATTCGCTCTCCTTATGTTAGGAGGCATCTTAACTTTGTCTTCCTGTAGTGAAGATAAAGACATGGAGGTGTTTGTCGGAGACAATTTTTCAACTGACAGACAAAAAATTATTGACGAATTAAATGCACTAAACTTTCCAACAAGTTTTACAGAATCAGATGACAAGCATCCAGAATACAAGAAAATGGATCCCGAGACCTACTCTAGCAAACAAAGGACAGAAGGAAAAGGTTTAGAAGGATACTATGGCTACGTAGATTTAGGATTATCTGTAAAATGGGCAGCATCTAATATCGGATCCGTTAGTCCCGTGAACAAACAGACTTCACTTGACGAAATGCTACAGGAATTAGAACAAGAGATGAACCTGCAGCCTATGGAAAAGCCTTCATTCACAAACAAAGAGAATAGTACTTATCCTGCAATTATGACATATGATGAATATCTAAAGAGCATGGATATCAAAGAACTCTATTCCGCATACAATAAATATAGCAAATATTGCTCTGACAAGACAAGCGCCCACAACAACGCCATAACAAGATACAATAACACCCAATATGAGAATCACCAGTATCTTTTTGCTAATGGAGACGGATATCCATGGGGAGGACTGGGCATGTGGGACTACCTCGGAACAAAAGAAGCACCTATGAATATTGCAGGTAATGCTGAGTTTGATGTGGCAACACATATCTTGGGTGAAGGATGGAGCATTCCAACAAAGGCACAATGGCAAGAACTCATGGATAAATGTAAATGGGAAAAGCATGACAACTATTATATTGTGACTGGTCCTTCGGGAAAACAAATTGTTCTGCCTACAGCTTGGTATCATACATCAGAACAGACAGGAAGAGAAGTTTATAATTTCTCCCTCTATGATACCAAGGAATTTAAAGTCGGTGGGTTTAGGGACTTATTCTACATCCGTGCCGTCCATACAAAATAACATTCTCGAATATCAAAAAATAAAAATAACATGAATATCAAAAGTTTTATATTCGCTACCACTGTCTCTTGTCTTTTAGCGGCACCACTATCTGCAAAAGAGAAAACTTTTTATGATTCTAAGAGCAACATCGTATGTATTGCAGGAAATTACGAGTTGCTGGAATATGGTAACAAATTTAGAAAGGTTGAAGTCTCAATACCACAGTCGTATAGCACATATACGGCTAAGCAAATAGAGGAGACTTTGAATAGCGAGAATTATGGTAAGAAAATACTTGATTATTTGTTTAGCTACAATGGTTCATCATTGTCAGAAGACCGTCTAAAAGACTTAGCACTGCAAAATGTTCTGAAGTCTGATGACGAGCGTGCCTCCATCGGAGTTATATCAAAAGACGACATTCTCAAAGAGGACTATCTGCCAATCTTAGAGAACAACTACATATTTATCGTTAATACCAAGAAAGGAAAAAAACGTTGGAATGTGTATAAGGTCATGATAAACAAAGATGTCCTTGATCAAGTATTCAATAGTTGGAATGACATGGACAAATATAACCAAATAAAAGTTCCTATATCCTTCGTCTCATCTGACAAAGCAAAGCTAATTAAAGATATAGACACCAAGCAAGAAATTCTGAAGAACAAAACCAAAAGAAAAATGGCCATTAAAGTTCCAGCTTTCGCTATCCGTGGACAAGTGACAGGAAGAAATCCATTCGCTACAAACATTGGAACAATCTACGGACTAAAAAACTGTGATAAGGTGGCTATCTATCGCACAAAAGAGAAAAATGGTAAAATGTATTCTTCAAAGGTTAGTACCACAAGAGCTTGCAATGTGGCAGATAGCACTGCAAATCTTTACACCTTTGCCGGTGGTCAAGCCTCATATAAGAAAGGTGACGTAGCTGTATATCAGCCTAGCTCAAACACGAGCATTTACATAACAGGTGAATATATGGATCACTCTTATGGCATTGGCCTTACTTATGACAAACGTATAGGCTTAAGCCGTAGTGGAATTTCACAATACATAATGCTGAAAGCTGGTACTGGTATTTATGAGAATCATAATAAACGCCTTTATGCCACAAACACTGGCGATGTCGTAAAGAGTCCAATCTACATGAACGCAGGATTAGGATATGGATTGGGATTCGAGTTTGCTCATTGCTTGGAATTCGTACCTTATTTTATGGCACAATGGGAAGGTCTCTACTTTGCCAACAAGTATGAGTCACCAAATGCAACATACAATGATGGGACAAAGGATTATCACTCTTCAAACTATGGAAAGGATGTATGGAATCATGCCGTACGAGTTCCTATAGGTGCAAAATTTAATGTCAATATTGTCTATCCTTTACAGTTGACCCTTGGTGCAGAATACATCCTTAATTTCAATCTTAACAAGATTAAGGATGATGACAACACGAAGAGCAATGCAGAGCGTTTCTTCTTTGATCCTACAGGCTACAAACGAAATGGATTAAACATCTATGCGGGTCTGAGATTCAACTTCTAAGCCAACGAATAAGAACGCAAGATAATCGATTCTAATTACCCTTCACCCACATTTTTTCAATCACCTATATATAGGGAATTCTGATGATTGGGTGAAGGGTATTAATAAATAAAGACATTAGAATCTAGTTAAAAATTGGAACACTAATACTTAATATTAATAAGAAAAGTGTTTTTAGACCGAATGATAGTTTCGGACCAAAAACACTTATAATATCACATTTATCATTCTTCAAAAGTCATAGACATGGAACTTTACTTTTCAATTTTTGAGGTAGAAAGTATGAAGATATTGTCGCATTTGGGCTTTTGTGTATTGTATAGGACAATCTCTTCTGCTGCGAAATCTTCACGCCATCCGAAATCACAGACTACCTGCCTGATAATCCCCCTACTGCCGAATGTCCCTTCTGCCATACCGACTCCGTAATAGGTGATGCCTTCAGCTTCCCTATCACCAAGGATTTCTTGAAGAAAATGAAGAAGAGATGGTTCTAGGCGATTTTTCAATGTTTTCATCTATCTTCCTCCCTATCTCATAGGGGCAGTATCAGTTCCCAAAAAGGACATAAAAAAAATGCGATAGCACCGCCCTAACTACCTGTTTTTTACAGTTAGAGGGGGTGCTATTAATAAAAAAGAAGCAGGATGGAAGACTGGTCCACCCTGCTATTTTTATTAGAATACCTTTACGATGCGGTCGATATCAACCGAAAGCCCTACTGAGAAGGTGCGGCCGGTGGTCATCGCAGAACTCCAATAATAGTTCTTTGGCGTATAACCGAAAAGATTATCTACCGTAAAGTTCAGATTGACGGCATCCAGGAATCGCTGTTGAAGCGTGAACTTCCACAACTGATAACTGCTGTCATGCTTCTCGATGTTCGTATCAGGAGAAGACAGGTATCTGCCTGACAGAGCGGCATTGATGCGATAGAACGAACAGAGCTGGCGATCGTAGTCGAGACGCCAGGTAGCTGAATGCGGACGAGGCTGGGAGAACTGGG
>ERZ506887.1216-NODE-1216-length-13995-cov-4.445122_pt1 | contig 13995 bp, 9 predicted proteins | sample MGYA00512905_ERZ506887 | MGnify/ENA metagenome assembly ERZ506887 | reverse complement strand
CAGGGCTCCTGCGAATGGCTCTGCCATTCGTGGGATGCCGGTAGCGAGTCGAGCCACGTGATGAGGACATCGCCGCCCGAACGCTGGAGTACATGACTGCGATGGAAACTGCTCCGCAGCCCGAAGCCAGCGGGCTGGAGGGTGACTACCGTATCCTTGCCGACTTCAACGGTACCGTGTTGGCAGGAAGTCATAGCAAATACGGTGTACAATTCGTTACATGGGACTGGGACTACGGACGCACGGGCGTGGCTCTCCGATGGCGAAATACCGGTGCGGCTGAAAAGTGGGATCGAAAAAAGCAGAGTTTTCGCAGAAATCCTTTTTTGGCTTCATTTGATTACTTTATTTTTCGGCAGCGGTGTGTTATACTCTAAAAATAACAATTCATGATGGGTGCACCATGTGTTTGTACTATCAAAGATAAAGTAGGGATCATATGAAACGAAATCGCAGCGGATTTACATTGATGGAAATGCTGATCGTCATTGCGCTCATTGCCGTACTGATCGCGATCGCGATTCCGGTATTTGCGTCACAGCTTGAAAAGAGCAGGGAGGCCACAGACCTTGCGAATGTACGCGCCGCGTATGCACAGGTCTCCACAGAGGCGCAGCTCGGAAATTTTGAGGCCACGGTCACGGTCGATCTGAAGCAGAAGCAAGCGGACTGGCAGTCGGTCGATCCGGTAAATATCGGCGGCATCGTCCATTACAAAGGCCGAGGAGATACGGATAATTGGAAAGGCGTTGCTACGCCGAATGGAACCTGTGTTGTTTCATATGATAAGAATTACGGAATTATTCTGACTTGGAGCGGGAAAGCCGACCCTTCTGACCCCAAGTATCCATTTAACACAAGCGTGACGGATTTCTTCCAACTTCTATATAGTACAGACTTTTGGAAAAACGGCGCTGTAAAAGATCACCTTAACTTCGAGTTTGACTCCAGGTGTCCGTATTCAGATTATGTTCCGGCTATTTCCGAAGCGATCAAAAATTCGGACAACAGTCTCCTGCAGCAGCCGGACTGCACATGGGCCTTTCTTGGCAGCGGAAAAGACGGGCAAAAGGCAGACCGATATCTCTTTTGGACATCCCTGAACACGGATAAGGTCGGGGCCGGAAAGGAAATTCCCGTGATCGTCCAGACCGGGGACGGGAAGTACTATGTTTCCGAAACCACGACCGGCAAGAGGACGAAAAACGGCAGCGAATATGTCGCCGTTTCCCAATCACTTACTTCGCAAAACCAGTATAAGCAGATTCTGAAAAACGGAGAAGCGTTTTCTTCGTTAGAGGAGGCCTACGACGCCTACCTCAGCGCTTTGGGCAATTCCAAGTATGACTCGGTTCGCGGGTCTTAAGGTATTTCCACCGATATGACGCTTGTTTTTCCGCGTGTGCGAAGTCGACAAAAACGCCGCCCTTTCGGGCGGCGTTTTTGATTGCCGCTGCTGCGGCGTACCCCTGTCGGTATCGACCCGGAGAGAATAGCTGGTTTACTGCCCGCGGCGCTTGCTGCTCCACGCCAGACCGGCGGTGCTCAGCAGGGCGGCAGCGGCATAGAGCGCCACGCCGGGGTCCGTGGTCTTGGGGCTGGCGCTGCTGCCGTCGGCAGAGGGGGAATAGTAGTAGCCGCCGGTGGCGGGGGGAGTGATTTGTCCGGTCGGCGTGATCGTTTTAACATTGGGAAGACTCAGGTATCTGTCTGTGGCGGAAACTGCTGTCACCGTGTTTCCGTTCACCGTAGCGGTGACTTCTCTGCTGAAGTTATATTCCCTTTCCGGCATCAGCAGAACGGAATACACATATTTTTTCCCGCTTTCAAACTCAGTAATTGTCGGCAAAGTGCTGTATATCTCGTCGTCGGAATGCCATATAGCAACGGGCACATCGTTTTCATTTAACTCTTGCCAGTATTCATCGGCAATCCGGTACTTGCCCTGATCGGCGGCGGCTACGGCGGCCGGCGGAGCCGGAGCAGTTCGCCGCCGCCGTGGCGTCCTATGTTTCCCGGGAGATGGACGGCCCCGCCCAACGGGAGGTGGCCGCCGCGCTGCTGGGCTGTGCCGCTGAAGATCTCAGCGACCGCGCCGCCTACTGCTGGCGGGTGCAGGATTGGCTGCTGGGCAGCCATGCGCCCCGGGAGGACAGCGTCTCCCGCTTCCTGACCAAGCTGGATGAGTTCGATCTGAATGCGTACATACGCTCCGTCCATTTTGACGAGCTGAAGGTCCCTGTGGCGCCCTTCCAGCTGCCCACCAGCCGCAGTTACTCCGGTTTGCGGCAGATGATGGACAGCGAGCTGGACTTTATGAAGGCGGCGGTGCTGTCGCGCTCCACAGAGCCGGTGTTTTTGTACAGCAATATGCCCATGACGGAGATGGCCCAGGACCCGGAGTTCCCCAAGAAGTGGATGTTCGGCATGGCGCTGCTGCTGAAAAAAGGTCTGCGGCTGCAGATCATCCACAACATTGACCGCAATCTGCCGGAGATGATGCTGGGATTGGAGAGCTTCATCCCCATGTATATGACCGGCCAGATCGAGCCGTATTACTTCAAAGCGCCCCAGGGCGGTGTGTTCCTGCATTTCCTGCGGGTATCCGGCACCGCCGCGCTGACCGGCGAGGCTGTGTCCGGCCACCATAGCGAGGGGCGGTATTACCTGACCAACAACCGCGCAGAGGTGGCCTATTACCGCCGTCGGGCCGACGCTCTGCTGGAGAACGCCAAGCCGCTGATGGAGATATACCGTGCCGACGGCGCTTCCCGGCTGAACGCTTTTCTGTTGGCAGACAGCCGCACCCCCGGCCGACGGCGGTGTGTCCTATCGGCGCCGCCGCTGTATACCGCGGACCCCGCGTTTTTGGCGGCGGTGCTGCAAAGACACGATGTGCCTGCGCCGGATCAGGAGCGTATCCTGGCCCACGCCAAAAGCCGCCGGGAGCAGGCCGAAACCATCCTGCGGGACAATGAAATGGTGTTGGCTCTGCCCCGACTGACAGAGGAAGCCTTTGAACGATACCCGATGTCCCTGCCCCTGTCAGGATCGTTCTATGAACGTGATATACCGTATACCTATCAGGAGTATCTGGAACACATCGATCAGACAGAACAGTTCGCGGCAGTGCACCCGCGCTGCCGCCTGGAACTGACCGCCGACAGCACCTTCCGCAATTTGCAGATCGTCATGCACGAGGGGCGGTGGGCCATGGTGTCCAAGGAAAAATCACCCGCCATACATTTTGTCATCCGTCACGCCAAGCTTCGTAGTGCTATTGAGAGCTTCGAGCCGCCGCTGGTGGAGAAGTGACCGCCCGCACGGTCAGTAAGCACCGGCGTGTTTGTGGTCAAAATTATGGTCAAATCCCCGTTCTGGCGCAGAAGAAAAGCCCTGTAACCGCCATGGTTACAGGGCTTTTCACTGGCGCAGTGGGAGGGATTCGAACCCTACGAGAGCCGTAAAAGACGGGTACTAACGTACCCGCAAATGCTCTGTTTTCAAGGGTTTTCCCCAAAGCTGTTGATACCAATGGGATTTCATTTGTGGTCAAATTTGTGGTCAAAATGGGGCGCGACCCGCAGGTGCGAAGCACCGAAAGGAGGCTCCAAATGAAAACAAAAGAACACGTTTCAGACAGGCGTGAACGGTTCTGCGTCCTGCCCCCGAAGGCAGGGAACCCTATCAGGGGAGCGCCTTCCCCATCCCTGCCTGAGATTATATACGATGTTCGGGTGAAGGTCAAGAGTATCGAAAATAATTTGAAGGCACTGCGTGCTGCCCACAAGAAAATCGGATGGACTTTAGAGAATTTTGAAGACGACCTGCAGGGCGTCCGGAGGATTATTGACGCCGATACTTCCGATGAAAGTGCCGCCCGAAGAGCGGCACTGCTGCAGAAAGCGGTTGATGAATTAGCAAATAACACCTGCCTTCCCTTCATGAAAATGTGGGATTCGGTGTGCGAGCTTGAGAGTATTTCTCTGCAATGGAAGACCCGCGAAGCGGACGTTTCGGATGATTTTTGCGTCGAGCTTTTTGAAAAAACACGACGGGAAGCGGGCCTGTTTGATGCTTTTGTGGAGGCGGATTTGCTGCTGGTCAGGATGCCGGCACTGCCCTCGATTCGGGCTCACGGCACGGTTGTAAACGGGCGGAAGATGGTCATTTATGACACGCAGATGTTCGTTGAAAAGGTGCGCGGAGCCGTGCTCTCCGTGGAGGATTCACTGCCCAAAATCGCTCGAAAATGCGTGACGTATGTTTTCATTTATAACAGCCTCACGACTCCCTGTCTTGACTCCGACAACCACGCAACGAAGGCGATTACCGATGAAATTTGCTCTCATTTCGAGGGCGGGGACGATGGTCTTTGCACCGATTTTCGCTTCTACACGAGGGTGTCGGAGACCATTCCTGCGGGGACTTACGTTACGATTTCTCCCATGGAAGGGCCGCTTCCAACGCCGGAAAATATCATCAGAATATGGGAGGCTCGCCAGCGAAGCAGCGGGGCTGCTGTAGGCCATTAAAAGAGGGCTAAATTGGTCGCATCAAAACGACCGCTCCAATGGCCGCTTTGGTGAGAACGTGGTGCAAGTGCAATCCATTGATTTTACTGGATTTTACGAGCCTTAAAATCGAAAAATGCCATTGCCGATATTGACCAAGGTACAATCAGCAAGAAATTTATGCCCGCCCCTGAGAGACTAAAAACGCTGTTGATCTACCCCATTTTCGGGGGCGGGCATCCTGAAAATAGTAAAAGGAGGATGGAGAATGCCAACCCACTATAACGTGAAAATGAAAATGTTATATGCCCTCGCTATATGTGGTCTTGTCCGTCGGGATGACCTTGCGATTTTTTCCGAGACCATGAACGCAGGTTCCCACGACATTATGGATTTGATTAGCGCCGGTTTTGTGAAGGAGTCGAGCGCAGAGGTTGATATTCGCATTGGGGGAAGAAGTCGGAAGCGGGTGCGCCGCGTCTGCTGTATCACAAACAAAGGCTTGGCTTTTCTTTTGGAGTTTGGCGGCGCACTGTTTCCATGGCTGGAGAGCATTCCCAAGAGTATCATCGGAAACGTCAACCTGCGCGGCGGTACGCTGGCGCGGAAAGCGCCGTTAGACCGCCGCCTGAATTTGGCTGGGGCGAACTGCTTTTATGCTGCCGCAGGTTTTGAGGTTCATCCGCTGGTATTCGGTGATGATGAGGACAGCCAGAAGCCTGCGTTGTCAGCCGTGATTGCAAACGCGATGGGTAACTTCGCTCCGGAGGAAAGCACCGTGTACTACAACGCCATTGAAGTGAAGGGAAAGTGTATTGACGCAGACGCAGAAGATTCGCACTCTCAGAGATTTACTCGGCAGGTCGGATTCGCGGCGTATTCCAAAAATGATTTCAACATCTACATGATTCCGCAGGGCGGCATGAGATGGAAAACAGAAATTGCAAAAAAAGAGTGGCGTCTGTTTTTCGATTACCGCAGAAAAATTCGTATAAGTCAAATGAAGGAGTGCAATGCTGTCCTCCTTGCCCGCAACCCCCGCGATTTCGCGGCACTGTTTCGGTCTATTAAGGATTTCTCCGGCAGGAAAATTAAAATGCGGCGGCTATATGTCGTCCCAATGAAGTGCGAGGGGCGCAAGGACAACTCTATAGCCATGACAACAGGCTTCGATAGAGAGCGGGAGAACTGCATTGCTGAACTGGGAGAAGACCCCAAGTTCGAACGAGATGAAAGGTCATTCACTTTCCCGTTCCGTATGTGCTGGGAAGGAAAAACCTATTACGTGGCGATTGGAACGGTGATGGAACTTTACAACATCCATTACATCAAGGAGAAAGTAGATGCGGGAATGCCTGTAGTGATTTACTGTTACCGTCATCAAACGCCCTATTATCGAGAAGTATTCGGGGATGATATGCTTTATATTTTTACAGACTGAATGAAAGACGAGAGGCGATCCGCATTGCGGATCGCCTCTCGCTTAGATGGCAGCCGGCTGGCTGCATATTGGTCTACAGAAACATTGCCATGTAGATGGGCAGATGGAGAATGTTATCGGAGCGCATGACATCCTTTGTGTAGAGAATATAGGACTCACCTATTTTCGAGGAAAACTTTGCGCGGAATTTGTCCAACGATGCGTGGCTGCGGTAGTTGCCGGACTTCACTTCGATGGGGGCTATTTTTTTGCCCTCGGCAATCAGGAAATCGACCTCCATGTGGTTTTCCCGATGCTCCTTATCGCAGCGGGAGTAGAAGTAGAGCTTATGCCCACGGCACCGGAGCATCTGTGCCACCATGTTCTCCAAAATCATGCCCTCGTTTACATCCAGCTTGTCAAAGAGGATGGCTTTATACAGCTCGTTGTCTGTATAGCCCTTGTCCATGAATGTCTGTGTCACCAGAAGTCCCGTGTCCGCCATGTAGCATTTCTGTGTGGTGTGGTCGGCACTGAGGGCAAGCCCTACATTGGGGTCGGTGGCATTGAAGCAGGTGTTGACCACCATCGCCTCGTTCAGCCAGATAAAGGAATCCTCATAGGAACGGAAACGCGCATTTTCGCCCAGCGAACTCAGGCGATATTTCTTTTCTTTTTTGGATAGCTGACCGGGGATGCCATCGAAGACCGCATAGACCTTGTCCTCGTATCCCTCAGCAAACTTGGCTACGTCGTCGCGGTAGAGCCTCAGGATGTTCCGCTTGGCCGCATCGGAGGCGGCAAAGTCCTTCCCGTTCAGGTAGGCGAGGACAGACTGGGGCATCCCGCCCACCAGCAGGTACTGCCGGAAGCAGTTCATGACCTTTCGATGCACCGCCTGACCCAAGGGTTTTCGCGCCTCGAATGCCTGCCGGATAAACGGAACGGTGACCTCATCACCCAGCGCCCATAGAAATTCCTCAAAGTCCAAGGGGAACATCTCCAGATGCTCCTCCTCCGATGGGATGATAATGTCCTTGACGTTCTTCTTGAGCCGGATGAGAGAACCGGTTTCCAAATAATCGTAGCGCCCATCCGCCACAAGGTACTTGATAAGCTGCCGTGCGCGGGGGAACTGCTGCACCTCGTCAAACACGATGAGGGACTCTCTGTTGTAAAGCTGTGTTCCGAAGAAGACGGACAGCTTGGCAAAAAACATATCGAGGTCGGTGCTGTCATTTTCAAAGATGTCCAGCACATCCTTCGGGACATTTCCGAAATCAATAATGATATGGCTTTTATACTCGTTCGCTGCGAACTCCTTGGCAATGAAGCTCTTGCCAACGCGCCTTGCTCCGTCAATCAGCAGAGCTGTCGTCCCGCCGCTTCGCTGCTTCCACGCGACGAGGTCATTATAAATTTTCCGCCTCAGCATACCGATTCCTCCTGACTTTCAGAGTCGTGTTGTTTTCCTTAGTTTAGCACAGAGCTGCACGAAAAGGCAAGTTAAAAATGTCGATATTTGCACGAAACGGCAGCTCTGCGGTTTTTGCTACTGCACGAAACGGCAGGTTTAACGCCTGCCTTTGTAGTAGTCAAGAAAGACAGGCCGCATGATCTGTGCGGAGGCACAGATCATGCGGCCTGCGTTGCGTGGAGTGAAGTAAAACTATTCGGCGGGCTTTTAGAATTTTCACTCAGTCTATCGTGTTATATGACTTAACACGCCCTTGTGTTTTTGAGATAATCTGCGGTCAATCGCGGATTTTCATAATTCCGCTTCGTTACGAAAGTCATTATGCTTTGGTGCTCTCGTGGACGCTTAGGAATCCGAAACAACGAGACACCCCCTCAGAACCCCGCTGTGCCACGCCGCAGAGTTGGGTATAGTTTCAGGCACGCGGACAGTTCCGCGCTTGCCGTGCCCCGTCTGAGGCCCTTAGCGGGTACGCCGCCGCACGCTGCTGATCAGCATATAGCCGGAACGCCTCGTATGGGCGGGAGGGCAGCGGATACCCGCATAGTTTAACAGACACACTCCTTTACGCACGTTGCCTGCCATAAGCCTCTCTGCTCGGCATTCGCTTGAAAAAATAGGGAGGAGTGAGTTTCACTCCTCCCTCACTTTTTGATTGAGAGTTTTCTGCTGGTTGTCAGCCGTGACATTCCTCAGCGAAACGTCTGTTGGCACAAGTAGTTTAAGTCCCCTGCGTGGACTACAACGGTTGCTGCTCGTTGCCAGCCACGGCATCCAGTTAAGATGCCAACAGTTATGGGTGTTTACCCTGTCCCATATCCAGCACAACTTTTTGCAGTGCTCTCACACTGGGAAGCATTACTGCTCCTGTGAGTATTATATGCTTTCCTCAAAAGCGTGTCAATCGCTTTTCAAGCACGTTGCGGTGGGGTGAAACTTATGATATACTCAAGGCATACTTGGTGCGGGGAGGAGCCTTATGAGGAAAATTACTTGTCTTATCTTGGCCTTGGCACTGACGCTGCTGTGCGGCTGCGGCAGCAAAAGCGGCGGAGATGACGCGCAGGATAGCGGAAACACACAGCAGACGGAGGAGTTTGTCATTACCCCCATGGCGTCCGGGCTGGAGCTTGTGCCGTATAGTTGCGCGGATTTCTCCATGAGCATCCCCCAGGGCTGGGCGGTGGAAGCCGCTACGTCCAACGCAGGGATGTATCACGCTTTGCGGGCATACGACCCCGCGTGCAGCGTAAATCAAATTTTGTATATCCTGAAGGCAGAGCCGCTGTTTGTGGATGATTTCCTGAAACAGAATTACACCTACTGGAATGCGGCTTACGCGGCGTATCCTGTGATGGCGGAGGAATCCGTGAAGGGCTACTTCGATGTGCTGCCGCAGTATGTGGCGGCGGTGGCGGAAGAACCGTTTTACCGCGACCTCCACCTCCCACAGTATGAGAATTTCACGGTGACGGAGACCTTTGACGCGACCGGCTCTTTGGGCGGAACAGCCGGCGTGCTGCGTGCGGAGTTCACGCAGGACGGCATCGAGGCGGAGGGTATGTGCTCCGCAGAGCTTGTTCCCTTTCCCATCCCCGGCCTTGGCGGGTATTACATGGCGTACAGCACCACCATCGTCTCCGCTGAAAAGGGAATGTTCCAGAATTGGGAGGACATTCTGACACGGAGCTTGGGCAGCCTGGACTATTCCGGCAGCTATACCTCCTCCGCCATGGCGCAGAGCGACGCGGCGATGCGGCAATCCCAGCAGTTGAGCCAATCCGCCAATGAGATGCAGGATGCCATCATGTCCTCATGGGAAAGCCGGAATACCAGTCAGGACATCATCAGCCAGAAGCAGAGCGACGCCACCATGGGCTTTGAGCGGGTGATGGACACGGAGACCGGCGAGATTTATCAGACGGACAACGGCTTTACCGACTGGTATGACGGGGAGCGGTATACGGCTATCACGGACGAGCAGTATACGGAGGCCGTTGTGGGTCGGTTCTCGTGGAAGTAAGGAGGACATTTACATGAAGAAGATTTTTGTGTTGTTGCTGGCCACAGCAATGATTTTCGCACTGGCCGCCTGCGGCGCAACACCCAATGGGACAGACAATAACAACACACAGGACGACCATCAGGCCGAGACGCCCGACGCGTCTTATGAAGCACCTCAAATCACCGAACTGTATAACGAGGACTTCGACTATACCGACGGCGTGGGCAACAGCGGCCATTATGCATACCGCGTGCCCCAAATCGAGGCGGACACACAGGGCGCGGAGGCCATCAACAAGGCCATCTCCGATGCGTACACCCCTATCGTGAATGGCGTGCTTGAAGATGTCTCGGATAAGGTCAGCCTGTCCTGTTTCTATGTGGCATGGGAGTCATATCAGTATGAGAATATCCTGTCGCTGGTCGTCTCCTGCGGATGGGATGCCGATGTGAACGAATACAATGTCTATCTGTATGACATCGTCAGCGGCCAGCAGCTCACCACAGCGGGCTTGCTGAAGGCACTGGATGTGGATGAGACAGTCTTCTTGGAGGCGGTACGCCGCGCTGCCGCTGCAAAGTTCGACACACAGTATGGAGCAATTGCGGGCGGTGATACGGATGAGTTCCTGACGGAACGCCGCGATTGGACGCTGTCCGATGAGAACATCAGCATGGACATCCGCACATACGCTGACGGTGACGGAAAGCTCCACGTGGTCTTGCCCATCGGCTCTATCGCCGGTGCAGATTCTTATGAGCAGGTACTGTCGCTGGATGACATCGGCGAGTAAACACAGCTCTCCCGACACATGAAACAAAAAAGCGCTCCTGCGAGGTCGATCCTCGCAGGAGCGCTTTTCCTATACCGGCAGCCTCAGACCCGAAGTTTTGAGCGGAGAGCTTGGCAGCGTAACATACTCCAGCGAGCCAGTTGCAACCGCACGAGTGCCGACGGATGCAGCCTTACAGCCGGAAGCACTTTTTCAGCGCCGTATACTCGCCCAGCACCAGCAGCGTCAGGCTGCCGTCCAGCACGGTTTCCGGCGAGATGGTCACGTCGGTTTTGTCGCTTCGCTTCACGCCGAGGATATTGACGCCATACTTTCGGCGGATGTCCAGCTCACCGATGCTGTGCCCCTGCCAGCTGTCCGGGACGGCGACCTCGATAATGGCGTGCTTCTCGTCCAACTCTATGTAATCGAAGATGTGGTCGGCGGTATACCGGATGGCCGCCCACTTCGCCAGCTGCTTTTCCGGGTATGTCACCGCGTCCGCGCCGTTGCGCAGCAGAAATTTTGCCTGTACATCCCGTTCGGCGCGGGACACCACATATTTCGCCCCAAGCTCCTTGAGCAGGGACGTCGTTTCCAGCGAGTTCTGGAAGTCTCCGCTGATGGTAACGTAGCAGACATCATAGTTTCCAACGCCCAGCGAGCGCAGAAAATCCACGCGGGTGCTGTCACCGATCTGCGCGTTGGTGACAAAGGGCATACACTCGTTGACGCGCTCCTCGTCCCGGTCCACCGCCATGACCTGATGTCCCAGCTCGCTCAGCTGCATGGCAAGATGCCGCCCGAAGCGGCCGAGTCCGATCAATAATACGTTTTTCATCGTGCGCTCCTTTCAGCCTACGGTGATCATTTCTTTCGGATACCGGGCATAGGTCAGATCATGCCCGGAGAAAGCGGCGTAGATCAGGGTAAGTCCCCCGACACGCCCGAAGAACATCAGCAGAATGAGAATGCTCTGCGACAGCGTACCCAACTGCGGCGTCAGCCCCAGTGTCAGCCCCACCGTTCCGGCAGCGGATGCCGTTTCATAGAGACAGGCACCGAGCGGCAGTCCCTCCGCCGCGCTGATGACCGCCGCACCCGCGAAGGTCAGTCCCAGATACAGCAGCAGGATGGCGGCGGCGTTCCGTACAGCGGAGGGCTCCAGCCTGCGCTTAAAAAGCTGTGGGTCCTCCCGCCTTCGGAAGGCAGCGACCGCGTTGGCCGCCAGCACAGCCAGCGTCGTGACCTTCATGCCGCCCGCGGTGGAGCCGGGCGCACCGCCGGTCAGCATCAGCAAAATCGTGACCGCCTGTGAGGTGTCGCTCATTTTCGTCAGGTCAGCGGTGTTGTAGCCCGCCGTTCGCGGCGTGACCGCCTGAAAGAGCGACGCCAGAACGCGCTGTCCTGCGGGAAGCTCTGCAAAGTCTGTCAGGAAGAAGAGCAATGCCGGAAGCGCGATCAGGATGGCAGTTGCGCTCAGAATGACCTTGCTCTGCATCCGGTACCGCCGCAGGTGCAGCCGGTGGGTGCAGACATCGTCCCACGTCAGAAAGCCGATACCGCCCACGATGATCAGCAGCATAATGACGATGTTGACCAGCGGGTCGGATATGTACGCCGTCAATGAAGGGTAGAGCGCACCTGCCCGTCCCAGAATGTCAAAGCCCGCGTTGCAGAAGGCGGAAACGGAGTGAAATATTGCCATCCACACGCCCCGCAGTCCATAGTCCCGGCAGAACGCCGGCAGCAGCGCAAGAGCGCCGACCAATTCCACAAAGAACGTTCCCTTGAGAATAAACCGCGTCAGGCGCACGATGCCGCCCACCACCGGAGCGGAAATGGCATCCTGCATGGCACTGCGCTCCTTCAGCGAGATATTCTTGCCGGAGAGCATCAAAAACGTTACAGCCGCCGTGATGACGCCTAAGCCACCGATCTGGATCAGCAGCAGGATCACCGTCTGACCGAAGCCGGACCAGTAGCTGCCGGTGTCCTGCACCACCAGCCCCGTTACGCAGACGGCGGAGGTGGAGGTAAACAACGCCTCGTGAAACGGCGTCCATGTGTGGCTTGCGGTGGCGATAGGCAGCATCAACACCAGCGCGCCCAGCAGGATGACGCCCGCAAAGCCGAGGATCATGATCTGGAAGGATGTCAGATGGTGTTTCAGATGAAAACCGGCTTCTGTCACGGGACTCACCTCCTAAAATCGACTGCGTTCCCAATTTCGCGTACAGTATAGCACGGTTTTCGCGTTTCGGCTATATACATTTTGTTAAGATTTCGGCTCAGAACGACCGGGAACGACTGTGAACCTTTCTTTAATTTTTGCGGAAATCGTTGCATTTTCTTTACAAATACAGTATGATATGCTGCGCGCCAATATTTTGACAGATTTCGCAGGCTTTTCTCCGAGAAAAAGTCTGCTGCGGGAGATATATATGCTGAAAACAAAATCCAATGAGATAACAGATACCCATCAGGCGCCTTGCGAGGCGCCTGAAACGGCGGAGGCCCTCCGCCGCAGCATGTGGCAGGCGTGGCTCCGCAGCCTGCTGCTGTTCTGCGGCGCCAGCGTCTATGTGGAGCTGTGCCTGCACCTGTGCGTCTACCGATCGCTGGACAGGCGGGCGGTCTATCTGGTGCTGTTCGGACTGCTGGGCGGAACGGTCTGCACACTGCTGACCACGCACCTTCCCAAGATCGCCCGGCAGATCGTGGGCGTGCTTCTGGTCGCCGTGCAGGTGCTGTTTGCCGAGGTGCAGCTGATGTACCACGCCATTTTCGGCAACTTCATGCCCATCAGTCAGGTGAGCATGGGTGGGAACGTCATCACCAATTTCGACTCGCAGATCCTGTACAGCATCGGCAAGAACATCGTGCCCATCCTTCTGCTGCTGGTGCCGCTGATCGTGACGATCCTCTGCCTTGCTCTGCGCAAGCTCCGGGTGCTGACCGTGCGGCTCAAGTGGAGGCAGGCGCTGGCGACGCTGGGCATCCTGCTGACGCTGCTGCTGGCTACGATGGGCATTATGTACGCCGGACGGGGCAAGTCGTTCTCCGTCTACAAGACCTTCACCAACGTGAACACCTCTACCGACAGCAGCTATAAGAGCGTGGGCATGCTGGCCACCACGGTGCAGGAGCTTCGCTATATGGTCTTTGGCAGCAGCGGCAGCGTCATCATCACGCCGTCCTCGCTGGGTACAGACACCAGACGGCTCTACAGCAGCAATTCCTACAATGTGATCGAGAGCATCGACTTTGCAAAGCTGGCGGAGTCTGCGGATAACATCATGTGCAGGACCACGGATGAGTATCTGGCACAGGTGGTCCCCACCCGGAAGAACAACTACACCGGACTTTTGCAGGACTACAACCTGATCACCATCTGTGCCGAGAGCTTCTGCCCCTGGTTCATCAGCGAGGAGCTGACGCCCACCCTGTACAAGCTGTCCCACACGGGCATCATCTTTGAAAACTACTACGGCACGTTCCAGTCCGTCACCACCAACGGCGAGTACACCATGTGCATGGGACTTTACCCGGATATGTCCCGCACTAAGACGGATTCCAGCTTCAACGTGGCGGGCACCAACTATCTGCCCTTCTGCCTGGGCAACGCCCTAACGGAGAAGGGATACCAGACCTGGGGCTATCACGACTATATCGGCGATTTCTACAACCGGAACATCACCCACGCCAACATGGGCTATACCTTCAAGGCGGCGGACTCCGGGCTGGATATAAAGATCGACTGGCCCTCCTCCGATCTGGAGATGATGGAGGCCTCCGTGGACGACT